>Ga0081529_120229_pt1 | contig 172144 bp, 216 predicted proteins | sample EchGeymetagenome_FD_71012 | JGI IMG/M metagenome (GOLD analysis project Ga0081529, IMG submission 71012) | Ferrous microbial mat and aquatic microbial communities from Echinus Geyser, Yellowstone National Park, USA - transect B T=78-80 C v2... ...
GAGGCTTTAGTAAGAGAAGCTACAATTAACGCCATGAGGCAAGCTTATAGAGATTGTGACCAACAAGTTAGAAATTCTTGCCAAGGTAAAGATAATAGTGAAGAATGTTACTTAAAGAATATGAGAGAATGTATGAATAATAAAGCACAAGTTAAAGTAACTAAATCAGATTTCATGAAGGCACTTGAGATAGTGAGAGCTAGTGTAACCCAAGCTGATATACAAAGATATGAGAGAATGGCTAAGGAATTGAAGAGGTCGATAGCATGAAACACTACAAGATTCTTCTTTTCATTGCCGACGGATTAGGTGACAGACCAGTAAGTAAGTTGAATTATAAGACACCTTTAGAAGCTGTAGACAAACCTACTGTGAGGGAGTTGCTTAAATCTTCACTGGTCGGTCTGATGGATCCTATTTCACCGGGTGTAGTTGCAGGAAGTGACACTTCCCATCTTTCTATATTTGGCCTAGATCCAAAAAAGTTCTACAAAGGAAGAGGAGCATTTGAAGCTATAGGGGCTGGGGCTAGGTTAAAAGGAGGAGATGTAGCTTTTAGGGGTAATTTTGCAACAGTAGACAACGAGTTCGTAGTTAAGGATAGGAGGGCTGGTAGAAAGATAGAAGAGGCTGAAGACCTCGTAAGAGAGCTCAACGAGAAAATAAAAGAGATCGATGGAGTTGAAGTGAAGTTCTTCCACGGTACAGAACATAGAGTAGCTGTAGTATTGAGAGGTAAGGGTCTGAGCGATAAAATATCCGACACAGACCCCCATGAAGTCGGTAAAAAAGTTCTTGATAGCATCCCACTAACAAATAGTGATGCAGCAAAAAGGACAGCCGAGATAGTAAATAAACTTACGAAGAGGATTTACGAAGTCCTTTCACAATCTGAGTATAACAAGAAGAGAATAGAAAAGGGAGAACTACCGGCTAATATTATCTTACTAAGAGGAGCTTCGGAGTACGAAGAATTACCCGCGTTCGAAAGCTACACTAAGCTGAAGGCTGCAGCAGTTTCTGCAACTGCGTTAATTAAGGGAATATGCGAGCAGTTAGGAATGAAAGTAGTGACCCCAGTTGGGGCCACCGGAGGATTGGACACCAATTACATCGGTAAGGCAGAGGAGGCTGCGAAATTGCTGAACGACTACGACTTCGTCTTTTTGCACTTAAAGGCTACGGACGCAGCTTCTCATGACGGAAATGTGGAAGGTAAAAAATATGCTATAGAGATGATTGACAAAATGATCGGAAAAATTCTTGATAGATTTGGAAGTGAGATAGTAATTGCAATAACTGGAGATCATGCCACACCAGTAGAAGTTAGAGAACACACGGGGGATCCAGTACCGTTTATGCTCTATATACCCTATAGTAATTTAGTCTTCGATGACGTTAAGGACTTCAACGAAAGAGAAGCTCGAAAGGGAACTCTAAGAATAAGGGGGCTTGATGTAATGAACTTATTACTTAACTACTCTTATAGAGCAGAAAAATACGGTGCGTAAAGAAACAAAGATGAAGAAGCTCGAAAGGGCTGACAAGTGATGAGCCCGCGCAGGTCGGATGTTTTTATTCACACTTAACTATCCTAAACTTGGTGAAGATTTCCATTACTCTTCTTCTTATTAGATCGTCTATTATTAGGACAACGGCTCCTGCATACGGTTGACCATAAAGTATAATATCTCCGTCTTTTCCGTAAATTACTATTGGAATTACTAATAAATCCTCTTCACCCTCCACATACACGACCTTACTAGCATCCGAGTCAATCTCAAGCAGTTCTTTAATTTTCGAAATTGCTGATAACCTTATCAGCCCGGCTTCGTTTTTTACCCTTTCCATGACTGTCCTCTTTTCAATGTTAAACTTACGCCTAGTTTTTCCGTCTACTAATGACAGAAAAGGAGTTAAGTTAAGGTCTAATACAGTCTTAGTTACAACATCACCAACTGTTATTATTCTCGAGTTTTTCCTAGATTTAAGAAAGTGGAGAAGTTCGGCATTGTTTGCGAAAAGAATACCGTACGGTTTTGCCAATTGGTTTCTCAGTTCTTGAGGTAAAATAAAACAATAATCTACTTGACTGTAATCGCGTATCTCCACGGTGTCGATGCCCCAAAGACCTTTGCTACTTCAGAATCTTGGCTTATTATAATAACCATCCCGCTCCAATCCTCACTGAAAGACGTTGAGTTACAGATAGGGCATGTAGCTGTCTCCATGGGTACTAGTGCTCTACAATTTTTACAAGCCTTGAATATCTTCTTTTCTGGCATCACTTACTCGCCTTTGAGAGTTCTTGGGTTATCCACTCTAATTTACCTAAGAATGGTTGCTTCATTGTTAGAGCTATCCTTGGCATTCTAGAACCTCCTACTGATATACTAATTATCCTTGCTCTCACTCTATCTCCCTTCTGAATAACCTTCTTAGACCTCTCTCCTATAAGAATACCTCTATTTTGATCAAATTTCAGGTTATCGTCAGTTATTTGTGATATATGAACTAGACCGTCAACCGGACCTATATTGACGTATATACCATAGTTATCTACTTGATTCACCTCACCTTCAACTATTTCATGCATCATTGGTGCATAAACTAACATATTGAACTCTACCTCATGGTAAGTTGCGCCGTCTCCGAAGATTATATATCCTTCCTCGTTTGCTTTAGCATCAAACACGCCGAGTACAAGTCCGATGTCCTTTAATACTTTTTCTTGGTATTCTTGTCTCAGAATTTGTAACGCGACATCATCGATAGGTTGACCGAAGTAGTCTGGAGGTATTCTAACGATACCCTTGGCTTTAATGAGTTTAAACATAGAGGTATCAGACTAGATAATAAAACTAAGACTTATATTTTTACTCTTCTGCCTAAGGTATAAAACTTTTATACCCATTTTTAACGCTCTTCGTCTTAAAGATAAATCGTTCGTAAATATCGCCATATCATATTTCTTACTTACCTTTAGCAAGTGAGTATCCACGTCAATATTATTGTCCTCCTCATCTATCTCACTCCAATAATTTCTATACGCGTCTAGATACTTTAATGCAACTTGAACTTTCATTTGCATTAAAGGACCGCCTACTTCGGCTAATTTTCTTAACTCTTTTAAGACAGATTTAGTTAGATAAAAAGCCGGTTTATAATCTAAAAACTGAACAACTCTTTCAAATGGGTCAAACCTATCGTAAACATATAACAGAATATTTGTATCTACGAGAATCTTCAGAAATTGATTAGACCCCATCCCACTAATCTCCATCTTCCTCCTATCTGTCTACTTATCACAGCTCTAAGACCTTTATCCCACGCCACAATAGGTCTCTTAAGCTCAACTTCTATCCTATTCGATTTTATGGACTTAATTACACCAAGTGTAGTTGAAGAACCTATAGTGATCATGATCGTTTCCTTCGGTTTTAAATTATCTACTTTTATCAGTTCTTTACTGCCTACTACCCGTTCTAAAAGCTGATAGTCTTCAATGACCATGTCAAAAAGTACGGGTACATCATGGTTGGCTTTCACTACAACGTTTCCAACTAAGCTATCGGCTTTAACATAAGAGGGATCTAATTCAGTACCTATTGCCATCAATCCACCTGGTTTTGCCTCCTTCACTTCAAGGTCTGAAAACCTAATGGAAGTTATTTTTGAATACAAGGGCTGATACTCTACTTTACCACCAGACTTCTCTATTCTAATACCTGGTAATACTTTTATCTCGTCTCCTACCTCTAATTTACCTTGTATTATACTGCCTCCTAATACACCTCCTTTTAACTCATTATAAGATGTTCCAGGCTTATTAACATCGAAACTCCTTATTACTAACATTATAGGAGGTTTAGATAAGTCCCTCTCTGGTGTAGGTATGTATTTTTGTATACTTTCAATTAATGCATCAATATTTATTTTGTGAAGAGCACTTACAGGTATTATTGGCGCACCTTCCGCCCATGTCCCCTTAAGGAACCCCCTGATTTGTTTGTATTGTTTTATAGCCTCCTCCTTAGGTACTACATCGACCTTGTTTTGAACAATAATTAGGTTTTTAATATTTATAATACCTAACGCAAAAAAATGTTCTCTAGTTTGAGGCTGAGGAAAAGGTTCGTTTGCAGCTACAACTAAAATAGCACCATCCATCAGAGCCGCTCCAGACAACATAGTAGCCATTAGGACTTCGTGACCTGGAGCGTCAATGAAAGAAACTTTTCTCAGAAACTTAGGCTCTTCAGTACTACCACAATGTGCACATGAGGGCTCAGTAACATACGCCTCTGGGACTTTACAACTCTCACAAAATCCTATATTCGCTTCAGCGTAACCTAACTTGATTGTCATTCCTCTTTTTAATTCTTCAGAGTGTTTTGAAGTCCATATTCCAGTAATAGCTTGAACTAAAGTAGTCTTACCGTGATCAACGTGACCTACTACACCTATGTTTACTTCTGGCTGAACTTGTGGCCAAGACAAAAGTTTTTTCACCTAACTAATATAGTATTAACCTGAACTATTTCAGCAGTGATCATATTTCCGCGAACGGTCTTCTTCTTTCTCATACCGTCTTCAGTAGGATAGAAACCGGGAGGGGAGCTCAGTAACAGCCTCCTTTTAGCACCACCTTGAACGTCAAATCTCATCGGGAAGCCTGAGTTATCTGACCCACCGGTTATCTTAAGTTTCAGGGGTACTCCGGATATGTTTACGTCAACTACATCCCCTATTTTTGCCCCTATTAAACTGGGGACTTTTGACTGGTCTACTGAGACCTGGAAGGCTTTAGTTCTGTAAGCTATTGCTTCAAACTCATTGGCACCGAATTTCTCTCCCATCTGCTGTGAAATCCATATCTCATTTTGGGGGACGGAGTTATCTATCTCGACCTTAAAGTGACCCTTTATTTTTAACTTTTTATCTCCCTCCTGCTTTTCTATCTCGACTGTCACGAACTGGTCTAAACCAAGATTTTGTTTAGTCTTCTCATTCAGTTTGGCTGAGGGTATTGCTTTTCCGTCCTTCTCTCCCTGATTAACCTGAACTGCATCAGATACTTTAACTTTAACCTTAGCTGTGTTAGGCTCTTTTGTTTGCGGGTCAGATATGACAATCTTGAAGTCAGGCACTCTTTATCCCTTTAAGCTAAATCAAAACACAAGTATATAAAATCGAAGTTAATAATTTGACCTATGATTGGCGTATTACTAGTTTTACACGGAAGTAAAGTTAGTGAGTGGAAAGAAGTTGCAATAAAGTATGCTGACTTACTTAGAAAGTATTTTTCAGTAGTCGAGTACGGGTTCATCGAGTTTAACGAACCTAGTATCACCGACGCAGCTAAGAAGCTTATTGAAAAAGGTGTAGATACTATAGTTGTAGTCCCACTGCTTTTTGCTGCGGGAACGCACTTTAAGAGGGATATTCCTAAACAGCTTCAATCAGTGTCAAATAAAGTTAAAATAATAGTCGCTGAGCCAATAGGAGTAGACCAAAGGGTTGCAGAAATTCTCAAGGAAAGAGTGAAAAAATCATTGAGCTCCTGAAACGAGAAGTTCTGCTTTCTCAGGCTCGTATCTCCATCCTTGAGGTAACTTACCTACCTCTACGTAGTACCTTACTAATCTTCTTATCTTAGACTCAGTCTCCTCTAACCCTCTCTTGGCTTTCTTATCCTTAGGATGCTCAAACAAGTGTCTTCTTATGTTAACAGCCTTCTTTATTAAATTGTATAAATCTTCTGGGATCTTAGGTGCTAAACCTTTCTCCTCTAATATCTGAACTACTTTTTTACCAGCTATTTGCCTAACTAGTGGCACTCCGTATTGGTCTCTCAATATGAGCCCTATCATACTTGGAGGATATCCTTTCTTAGCTAGTTCTTCTATAAGTAACTCCACTTCTTCCCTAGTGAACCTAACCCACTTAGGAGCTCCAGTCCTGACGGGTCTAGTAGAGTGACTTTGACCATGAGCTCGTTTCTTATTCACGTCATTCACCTGTTAAACAATGGTTTCAGATTAGTAGTAGTATAACCCTTTCTTTTAAGTTCTTCTCTCACTATTAATGTACCCTTCACCATGTTATCTATCTTTTGAAAAGCTACAGACCTAGGCAAAAGCTTCAGTCCGCAGTCGGGGTTCACCCACACTCTTTCTGGCTTAAAGTGTTCCAATAACATTCTTAAATCATTAGCTACTTCCTCAGGCGACTCCACCCTTCTGTTATGAACGTCTATTACTCCTACTCCTATTTCACCATCCCATTTCTCGAAAAGTTTCACTGGTTCATAATTGTAGTTTTTCAGAGCTAGGTTAATTTGGTCAACTTTTAATCTGTCCAAATAAGGCTCTAGATACGAATATTCACCGTAACACACGTGCATAACGACCTTAACACCAATTCCCTTAATAGACTCATTTACAGCTTCTACTGCCCATTCTACTTCATCCTTCCTAGTGTGGATAGCAGGTTCATCAACTTGGATGACCTTTATTCCAGCCTCCACTAGCTTTTTCATTTCAGTGTTAAGTACTTTTGCCAGATCGAATGCCAGATCTCTCTTACTCTTGTAGTATTCATTGTAAGACCACTCGGCTATTGTATAAGGACCGGTAATCGTTACTTTCAGATAAGGAGTGTAACTGGCTTCCTTAGCAAATAGGGCTTCTTCGAGTAACATAGGCTCTTTATACGTTATCTTACCTACTACAGATGGTTTCCTATAGTAATGATCACCCCATACCCTAACGAAGCCGTAAAACCTAAAACCGCCTAGTCTCTCCGCAAAGAACTCTACCATTTCATCTCTTCTCATCTCACCATCTGTAGGAACATCTATTCCTGCTTTTTGATGGTCTCTGAGCACTGCTATCACAGCATCATTAAACGCTTCCTTCATATCTTGCTCGTTAAGTTTACCTTGATGATATAGTCTTATAGCTTCTCTTAACCATTTGGGCCTTGGATAACTACCGATTACCGTAGTTGGTAAAATAGGGAGCTCATCCATTTAGTATCATCTCCTTCGCCCTCTGTAATATTTTAAACTTTCTCTTTACTATGAGCTCAGGTATTAAATCGTTGAAGGTAGAATTCCCCAAGATTAATTTAGTTATACCCTTCTCTTTAGCGTTATTTGCAATCCTCTTTATTGTAGAGATCTTATCTAACTTAGTGTTTCTTGAGTCCAAAACACCGAAATACACTTGCCTATCTTTGCTGATATTGTATAGCATTCCAATCATGGGTTTGTTATCCTCTGTTACATCAAAGCCGTAAACATCTACTGGTAACTTAAAATAGTCGTCAATGACGTCGAACTTTATGTTGAAATATGTGATAATGTGTTTTTCTTTATTTATTCCGTTAAACATTGTCTTATAGTACTCCTTTAAGTTCTCTAATCTTTGCTTTCTCACTCTATCTTGAAAGAAATAAGGCTCATGTATTTCCACGGCGTCATAGTATTTCTCCGTATCCTTAAGTAAAGAGTTTACTACGTAGGAGTAATCCATCATTAAATCTTCTGTCTTGCCTTTATAGTGCACGTTCTTGGACATATACGTAAATGACAGCGGCCCTAATATAACAGCCTTTAATTTCAGACTTTTCTTTACATTCTTCTTTGCTAATTCCATGTACTTAACGTAATCATTAGATTCTCTGTACTCCAATTTAGACTTAATTACAATATGGCGATAGTAGAAGTTGTTATCGAAAAATCTATCTAACGCTCCCTTTTCAACACCCTTGAGAAAAGAGTAGGTTAAGTCTACTATATCGTCCCATTCTACCATTCCATCTGTTACATAGTCTACTTTATATTCCTCCATTAGTCCGAAGAAATCTTTCTGAAATTTATCTATTTCTTCTATTACTTTAGACTCTTCGACATTACCGTTTCTATATCTAGTTATTATCTTGGCTATCTTTATAGATCTAGGATAGCTACCCACCAGTGCTGTATAGATCTCCATCAAGATAGTTTAGGAGCAAGCAAATAAGTAACTTTCCCCCCTCCTTCCATGCTGAATTCCATTTGCAAAGGTTTCTGATCCGAAAAGGCTAGCTTAGTATAGTCTGACAGTTTAGTTAGCTGTAAAACGTTGTCAATGTAATTAATGTCATAAGTAGCTGTTGCCTCTTTAGTAAACTCTATGTCAGCCAAAGCACCGGTCTCCTTTGTAAACTCACTTTCTACTTTACTCTCTTCACCTCCTCTGATTACTACTTTTTCTTCAGTTGCATATATCGTTACACTGTCTTTACTAACTTGTGAAACCTCACTGATAGCGGTTTTCAGACCTTTCGAGGAAATTGAAGCTTTTACATCGAACTCAAAATTGGCTTCTGGTATTTCAGGGGGTAAAACTTGAATATTCCTTATATTGAAATCACGATTTATAGCACCTATAATAGTCAACTTTACTACCTCCTCGTTATCTGCATCTAATGAAATTGCTTGTTTTCCTTTCACAGCTTTCATCAGTTTCGACATATACTGAGTGTTAAATCCGAATTTGTATTCTTCCTGAACTTCATATTCTTTAAACATTTCTGCAGGTAAATCAATATTAATTAAAGATATTTTTGCCCTATCTACAGCAGTCAATTTTATACCTTCTGGTTTGATTTCGAAAAGAGCTTCATCAACCAACTTAGTGAGAGTTTGTATAATAGCCTTTATGTCTCGTGCATCATCGTAATATACATGCATAAAATAAATTAAGTTATTTAGCTCTTATTTTTTGCGTGATCCTACCCCGTATAATCATTTCTTCAGACAGAAGTAACTCAGGTAAGACGCTAATAACTTCTGGGATAGCCAGAGCACTATCCAAAAAGTTTAAAGTGAGGGCTTTTAAAGCTGGACCGGATTTCATAGACCCTAAGTACTTAAAAATAGCTACCGGTTCACCGGCAATCAATCTAGACATTTGGCTCATGGGAGAGGATGGAGTAAAGCAGACACTAGCAAAATACAGCAAGGGTTACCATCTTGGTATAATTGAAGGAGTGATGGGTCTGTATGATGGAGTTGATACTAGATACAGCACTTACGAGCTATCCAAAATAACCCATACGCCCATAGTTCTGGTAATAAATTGTAGTAGCCTAGCTAGCACGGCAGGTGCTATAATAAAAGGACTGAAAGAGTATGGAAACGCTAATGTAAAAGGAGTAATATTTAACCAAGTAGGTTCAACTACTCACTTTAATTATTGTAAAAGATCAGTTCCAGAAGACATCGAGGTTCTCGGCTATATAAACTTCGATAAACAACTTACAATTCCATCAAGGCATTTAGGTCTATACACAACCGAAGACTTCAACAAAGCTGAAGAAGTGATTAGTTACGCCTCCAGACTTGTAGAAGAAAACGTAGATTTAGATAGACTGGTAGAAATTTCACAAGATACAAAGCCGATAGATAATGAAGTGACTATTGAGGATCAATCTAAACAAGAGGGAATCGCCTATATTGCACTGGATTCCGCGTTCAACTTTTACTATGAAGCTAACCTAGACTTCTTAAGGAAAAAATATAAGCTCGAGTTCTTTAGCCCTCTAAATAACGACAGACCTACAGAAACTCCAGACTTTATATATATCGGAGGCGGTTATCCCGAGTTACATCTAGAAGAGTTAGAGAATTCTGCTTTGACAAAAGAATGGATAAAGAGAAACTCTGAGCGAGGTGTTAAAATACTAGGTGAATGTGGAGGACTCATGTATCTTTCTAAAGAGTTGATCGATGCTCAAGGAAGGTCGTATCGTATGGTTAACGTATTCGATATATCGATAAAGACTAAGGATAGGCTGACTATAGGTTATACTGAGTTAGAGCCGATTAGGATTAATTATCTATCATCTTCCACAATCAAAGGACATGAGTTTCACGTCTCTAAGCCAACTCAAGTAGGAACTGATGTTCAGTTTGCGTTCAGAAATAAGATCGGAAAAGGTATATGGGAGGGAAAAGATGGTGTATTATATGAAAACACTATAGGATTGTATTCTCACTTATACTTTTCACGAATTTGAAGTCTGTTGTCTCTTTAACTCCATTCTTTTAACTCTATTAAGAACTTCCAAGAGTCTATCTATATCATTTGTGTAAAGTCTTATTTTGTATGGAAGCTTTGAAGTTTTAGAATCTATCTCTACATATTTCTTCTCCCTGTTCTCTATTATTTCAGCGTTGACCAAATGCCTCGAATGTAAGAATACGCCGCTTTTATCTGTGGATAATATTCCTTTCTCTGTTACTTTATAACTTGAGGGAGCCATAGCGTCCATCATCTGGATTTTTATCAGTCTACGATAGACGAACATGTTGAAAAGATACAGAGCTTCAAAGTAGATTAAGTAAATTGCTAATTTCTCGTATTGTGTTACACTATCTACAATTTTTAATAATACATAGTCATAAAATAGAAATATTATTATTATGTACAAAATCATTATACCGAACGACTTAAAGTTAGCTACGGCAAGTTGTTGCATTTTCTGAACATACTCCATATCCTTCTGTATGAGACTTCCGGCATTCTTCTCTTCAAACAATGTATTTGACTTGTATATCTCACCCATATATTTTCTCTCCGCTAACATAGGGTTACTTTTAGCCATCATAACGCTGGATATCCCCATTATCACGACAATATAAAGGACATAAACAGGCAAGAAGTATTGAGGATAAAGAGATAGAACAAAAGACATTAAAATCATTAGCCCTTGCGATATCAGTATCATCTTCCAGTTGTAGGGATTGGGATATCCTTGAGGATAACCAGACATACTTAATCATACTCTATTAATGTGGGGTAATAAATATCTGTTGTAACATGTCTCTTACACAACGTTTAGTAATTAGTGCGCTATTTATTACATTAATCCTATTGTCAGTGAATAAAGTAACGGTCTTTTCGGGGTTCCAGAGTTCCACTAGCTCTACAATATCCCTACCGTCGTTAGAAATAAAGATAAGCGTTATTCAGGATTACGTTAACTCTCAGTTAAACATAACGTACAATTTTAACGGATTTCAGTTAACGTTTAATGTAACGGATAATACCTCAGCCTTAAAACTGAGGTTGCCTAGCACCCTACATTATGTAGTTTCTCAAACAATCAACTGTACAGAAATTATCATTCCATCCAGCTATTTGCTGATGTATTTTTATAACAACTCATATTTTACAATAAATTTGTATGATTCTTCTCAAAATGCTACTATAGTAGTATCGCTAGTACAAGAAGTATATAACTTGTCAGAAACTTTTTTCTCAACTCTTTCTTCTTCAATAACTTCAAATAATAACCATCCTTTTATTCAATCAACTACAGTCTTATTCCTAATTATTTCTATTCTAGGAATAATTGTATTTGTAACTCTAAGATTTAAAAAAAGAAATTAGTAAATACACTTAAATATTTATAAAAGTATGTTATCTTGCAATGTTACCCCCTAAGGAAGAAATCAAGAGAAACTTAGAATCTGGACTACCGATTTTAATTTATGATTTTGACGGAAGAGAAGAAGAAGTTGACATGGTGTTTTATGCAGGTGCGGTGACATGGAAAAGTATAAACTTATTAAGAAAAGATGCAGGAGGACTCATCTGCTACGTAACTGGTGATAATGAGGCTAAAAAGTTAGGCATAACTTTTATGACGGAAATAGTGAAAGAGAAGTACCCTCCATTGTATAAGAAACCTCCTTACGGAGACGAACCTGCCTTCGCATTATGGGTTAACCACATCTCTACCCGAACCGGAATAAACGATGAGGACCGGGCTAAAACAATATCCGAGTTACATAAGACAGTTAGCATGATAAAGATAAGGGAGGATGAGGCTAGGAATAAATTCTACACAGAGTTTTATGCACCGGGTCATGTCCCAATTTTAATTTCAAGAGGATTAAAGAACAGAAAGGGTCATACGGAATTGAGTACATCTCTACTAGAGTATATAGGATTAGAAAGAAGTGGTGTTATAGCTGAAATGCTGGGAGATGGTAAGAGCCTCTCTAAAGAGAAAGCTATACTCTATGCTAAGAATAACGGATTCCTTTTCATAGAGGGTAAGGAAATTGTGTTAGAGGTGATTAGATGACCTCACGTAAATACGGAGTTGTAGATACAACCTTTTCTAGAGTAGACATGGGAAAAATAGCCATAAGCGTGATAAGGAAAGAGGACCCAGAAGCTGAGATTGTAAGGTATACAGTCCCCGGTATAAAAGACTTGCCTGTCGGTGCAAAGAAGTTATTAGATCAAGGATGTGACGGTGTTATTACTTTAGGGTGGGTAGGAAAGACTATGTTAGATAAGTACAGCTATCTGGCTACAAGTATTGGACTGATCATGGTTCAGATATTAACTTCTAAACACGTAATTGACGTAACTGTTCATGAAGACGAATCTGAAGATGAGGAAAAACTCGTTGAGATCGCGAAAGACAGGGCATCAAAACACGCTCTAAACCTTGTTAAGTTAGTCAAAGAAGGAGGATCAGCTTTAACTAAGTATGCTGGTAAAGGTCTTAGGCAGGGGTATACACATGCAGGAGAACTCGAAGATTAATTTAGCTATAGTCGTAGCTGAATTTAACTACGATATCACGTACTTAATGCTACAAAGGGCAATATCCCACGCCAACTTCTTAGGAGCTACAGTTAGAGTAGTAGTGAAAGTCCCCGGGAGTTACGACATGCCCATGATAGTCAAGGAATTACTAAAGAGAGACGAAATAGACGCAGTAGTGACTTTAGGTGCTGTAATTAAAGGAGAAACTAAGCATGACGAAATAGTAGCAACACAGACTGCCAGAAAATTAATGGATCTTTCAGTAGAATACGGCAAACCTGTAACGTTAGGAATTATTGGACATGGAGTCACACATGAACAAGCTGTAGAAAGAATTGAGGAGTACTCAACTAGGGCTGTGGAGTCTGCAATAAAGCTAGTTAAAAGGGCAAGAAAATTGAAGGAGTTACAGTTAAGTGGGGATGCGACGGTGGTAATTGAGTGAAAACAGTAAAGCTCATAATGGAGGGTTATAAGCAGTGGACTGAAAGTTTAGGAGTCGACAGAGAATGGAAAATTCAAGCTTTCCAACACTACTTTTCTTACTTACTCTACAACAAATTAGCCGAAATTGGAAGTTACGTTATCCCATTTCGTTATGATATTCACGTTATATTAGCCGATGGAGTAAAGGAAAAAGATATAGTAAAAGTAATAGAAGAAATAGATACTCATTCTCCGACTTCTATTAAACTATGTAAAGGTTATCATCAAAAGCCTATCCTTTCAGTGTTTTCTTGTGAAGAAATCGATTTAGACAAGGTACCTGATGAAAGAATACTCGTTGCACATTACGACATTGATGGAATTACTAAACTTAATATACAACAATCGATGGAAAAAATAGATTTTTTGATGGACTACATAAAAGCGGTAGGAAAAAGGCTAGGTTGTATAGACCAATATTTCGGTGGTGATAACTTGGGGCTGTTCTGCTCTGAGGACACTGTTGAAGCACACATAAAGGTAGTTAAGGAGTTAAATGATGTTAAAGTAGGGATAGGTATCGGTTCAAAAGCTAGAGATGCTTTAAGAAACGCTACTGAGGCATTGGACGAGATTAGAAAATTCAGGGAAGAAAAATGGAAAATAATAGGATAAACCTCGGAGGAGCTTTACTCGGAGAAGAACTAGATTACGTTGAGAAAATAAACATAGAGTTTGACGAAAATACTGGAAGAATAACTCATATAGGGAAGGGCTACGACTATAAGGGAAAGGACTTAAGAGGTTATGTTGCTATCCCTCCTCTAGTTAACGCTCATGCGCACACAGCGGATTTCACATTTCCCGAAGTAGAAATAACAAAAAGCCTGAAGGAACTTGTAGGCGATCCAAAAAGTGTAAAATATGAGTATTTTAAGAAGTATCGAGATAAAATAGTCGAGAGAATTGCACAATTTTTGAAATATTCCAAGAGTCTAGGAATATTTACAATAGTAGATTTTAGAGAGGAGGGTATTGAAGGAATAAAAATAGCTCTAGAAGCGGACAAAATTGTAGCGGAAGTTAACCATATACTTCTAGGAAGACTTGACGTTTTTTCAGAGGAAGAATTAATTAAACTACACAGCATATCTCATGGCTACGGGTTACCTTCTGCGAATAGTAATAGTAAAGACGAATTAGCTAAAATCAGCACTGTGTTTTCAGATAAGATTAGAGGTGCTCATGTTTCCGAGACTAAGAGACATTACTTAAGGGATGACCTCGAGTACTTACTAAGTTATTATAAGCCGACTCTCCTGATTCACGGGACTAATTTAAATGAACCTGACTTCGACTTGATTTCGGATATTCCCTTAGTAGTTTGTCCTAGAAGCAACCTATGGTTCTCAGCTGGTATACCTAGAATAGCTGATGCAATAGAAAAAGATGTAAAGTTACTTTTCGGTACAGATAATGGTGCATGGATAGATTATAATTTATGGAAAGACCTTGAGTTAGCGTATCTCTTATCGAGAGTTCAAAGACCCCTTACGGATTTTTCGAAGGAAATTCTGAAAGGAGCGACAACAACTGCTTACAGAATATTTAATCTAAACTACGGGGTAGAAGAAGGTAAAACGTTTTTGGTAGTCCTTCTAAAAAAGGATGAATTAAGTTGGGCTCACAATATTTATTCTGCTATCGTTAAAAGAGGTTCTAATCTAGTTTCTCATAGTCTTGGTGCTATCCAAAACCTCAAATGACCTCCAGATTCAGTAGTAGCTTCTCCCCTTAACGGCACATTAGTTCCGAAGCTTACGGTAACGTCCTCCGAGAATGCTAATGCCTTAAAAGCTGTCTTTAGTACTTCTATCTTATAGAATGATCTACTCTCTGCCTCTATAGTTACAGATTTTAGGGGTTTATCTTGGCGTAGCTTAGCTTTATAAGATTTACCACTTTCTTCTATAGAGAACTCAATCCCGTTATCGTCAGTGGTACTTATTTGAATTTCTTCCTCTGTTACAATACTGGCATCAGACAATATCTTCTTCAGGATTGATCCGTCTAACGAAAAGGAGACCGGAAGTGAGACTTTAGGTTCAGTTAAGCGTTGTGTTTCTACTTTCTCGCCCTTGACATAAATATTGCTTCTAAGTCCACTTTTTTCGTCTCTTAAAGTTATTTTTAATCCAGCGTCAGTTTCATCTATCATTACTGAGGTAGTCTTGCTCTTAGCTTTACCTAGAATCTTCTTTACCTCATTTAAGTTGATTTTTACACCGACTGGCTTATCGATTGAGTAATCCTCTAAGTATTCCTTAGATATAACGAGGACTCCCATTAAGGACTTATCGTCCGTTAAATAAGAAGAATAAATCGAATCCTCTATGAAATTTAAAACTACTTCATCAGCTATTTCGTTCAACCCTGCTAATAGTGAATAAAAATCTTTAGCATTAGAATAAACAACTTTGATCATTCTTCTTCCTCAGATGTTTTTTTGGCTTTAACTTTTTTAGACTTTTTTGCCACTTTTCTTTTCTTTTTATCTCTAGCAGAATATCTATTTTTCAGTTCATTAAACATTTTCTTTGCTTCCTCAAGGCTTATTTTGTCGTCCAATAACTTATCCCATATCTCGGTGTTTTTCATCAGCAACTCTATATCAGGAATTGTCATGGAGGCGAATTCTTCTTCCTCACCACTTTCACTTGTTTTCTCCTCTGATTCTTCTTCCTCTTTCGGAGCTATTTCTTCTTCTAACTTCTCCTCTTCCTCACTTTTTTCCTCCTTACCCTCCTCGTCTTCGTCAAACATGAACATCACCCTCGTAAAACTGAACTAAATATATGAATCTCCCTAATAAATCTCTAGTCACGAATACCCCTCTAGGCAGTTTCGGAAAAGTCTCGTATAATGTGTAATACATATCCAAATCAGAACCTCCAAAAAACTTACTGATATACTCAAGCTCTCCAGGCTCAACTATATTAAATGCGTAGAATAAACCAGCATTCGGAATAACGTCCTTTAAATAATCCACGCTTTGTGATATTAGCAGAAAACCAAATCCAAACTTTCTACCTTCGGCTAAAAGCCTTTCAATCAATTGTTTGCCTGACTCCTTACTAAGTAGAAAAGGTGCCTCATCTATTATTACTAAGTTTTCTATCTTACTCGATTTACGAGAGTACATTAAACTTTGTATTGATTTAAGAATTGTTTCCATTATAATATATTTAACTTCATTTGTAGGAACACTAGAAAAGTCTAGTATATAAGAAGAGTTAAGTAACTCCTCGAAGTTAATACTGTTAGACTGAAAAACTGTTGAAGATAAATACTGTAGATATGGCTCTAGAGATTGATATTTGTTAATTTCTTGTGCACTTAAAGCGTTCTTCTTGTGACGCTCAAGGAGTAGTAATACGTCCCTAAAAGTAGGAGGGTTTTGAGACCAAGTAGAAGGGTCGTCTGGGTCTAGACCTTTTTCGGCGTAAGCCTCAACGATTAAGTTAGTTAACTCAATAGCTTGAATATTTCCTAGATTAAATAAACTCTTAAGCATGTATGCGATCTCTAATGCTCTCTCCTTCGGATTTCGATTAAAGAGACTCAAGGGATTTACCGAAATCTGAGAAACGTCTACTCTCTTAACTTCATTTAGGTAGTATTCTCCGTGTAAGTCAAATACGAGGAAATTAACACTAAGTTTAGAGGCTAAGAGCTTAGCAAAATTGGACTTACCAGAACCACTGGTGCCGACTACAATAATATTATAGTTCTTAGTTTTCGAAAAGTCAATACAATAATTAGCCTTGATACCTGACCATTTATACTTTCTGCTACTGTTAACCCTTATTACACTTGAGTCTATTATGCCGGACTTACTTAGTATTCCTACGATGTTTCCTAGGCAGATACCTTGTTTACTGATTTCCCCTCTTGGAGTTAGAGAATAAGGAGTTGCAAACCATGAGAGTAATACTAAAGGTAGGTCGTAGTAATCCCCGAAAAGAGAAATACCTATAACATTTAACATACTACCAGCTATGAGAGGCAAGTTCCCATAAAAAAGAAAAAAATAGAGAGCTATTACTAATGTGAACCCGATGAGGGCTATTTTAGGCTTGAACTTGTATCCAAAAAGGGATAATTGTTCGAACCAAGTGTCTGACATGTTTCTTCTAATAAACCACCCTATAAAACCTATGAATAAGGCAGAAATAAAGTAGGTAAACGAAAACGTAAGCAAGTCAAGGAGAAAGAAAAAGGATAGGGACTGTTGTTGAAATAAAGAGTACGTAAAGAGGATAAGGGGGTAATATAAAATTACCATAACTAAAGAAGTAAATATAAATTCAACTAGAATTCCGTCAAGGAAGAAGATCACCAAAAGCTCAGCAGACTCTACAGCTGGGTAAATATAGTACGGAATTATAATTAAATTAGGAATTGCATACTTAATGAGTATAAATTCAAGAACTATCAAAGATGTCATAATAGCGTGCTTTTTAAGCATATTTTATTTTAAGCACCAAATCACAAGATTTTATGGCTTCATGATAAACGTTTCTCAGAGTTTTTACAAGAAGTTATACGAGTTAGGATATAAGAGTCTTACCCCTATACAAGAAAAAGCTATTCCGAAAATTTTAGAAGGAAAAAACACATTAGTTACAGCCCCAACTGGATTCGGTAAAACCGAAACAGCGATATTTCCGATTTATTATAAAATACTAAAAGAGACCCCGCCCAGGATTTCAGCAATTTATATTACACCTCTTAGGGCTCTAAACAGAGACATAGAAAATAGGTTAAAAAGATTAGGAGAAGCATTAGGAGTTAAAGTAGCAGTAAGGCACGGCGACTCCTCTCAGTCGGAAAGAAAGAACGTAATAAAGGATCCTCCAGACGTACTCCTTACTACTCCAGAGACTTTAATGTACCTGATTATAAATAAAGATATGAGAGAATTACTAAAGAACACACGTTGGATAGTCTTAGACGAATTACAAGAAATGTTGGATGAGAAAAGGGGATATGAATTACTTCTTGTCCTCGAAAGGTTGAAACACCTTACTGCCCAAAGAAAACCGCAGATGATAGGATTATCTGCTACAATCGGAGACGTAGACATAGCTAAGAAGTTCTTAGGTGATGAAGTAGAGGTAGTTAAGATTGATAAGAGAAAAGATATGCAAATTACCCTAGTAATACCTAGCATCGATCAAGAGATCATAGACCTCTCAGTGAAAACCGGCTTAAACCCAGAGACCTTATCTAGGATAAAAGCCTTAGAGAAAATAATTAAAGAGGAAAAGCCAGTTCTGATATTCACTAACGTAAGAGAAACTACGGAGTTCTTGGCTAACGAGTTGACAAAACTAACAGATTTAAAGATCCTTACTCACCACGGCTCTCTGTCAAAGGAAATTAGAATAGATGCTGAAAACAGATTCAGAAAGGGAGAAATAGACGCCTTAGTTGCGACATCAAGCCTTGAATTAGGTATAGATATTGGTTTAATTAACGCTGTAATCCAGTATATGTCGCCCAGACAAGTTATAAGATTAGTGCAAAGAATAGGGAGAAGCGGCCACTCTCTAGATAAAATTTCGCGAGGATACTTAATGCCATCAGGAGATATTTATGATATCCTCGAGTGTAAAAGCATACTCGATAGCTTAAGGGAAAGTTATCTTGAAAGTCCTATAGTAGAACCAAAACCCTACGACGTAGTAGCTCATGAAATAGCTGGTATGGTACTCGAAGGAATAACAGACCAAAAGGAAATATTCAAGATAGTAACGTCCTCGTTCTTATTCTCTGACTTAACAGAGGAGGAGTTTGAAAAAATCCTCAGTATCCTCGAGTCGGCTAGAATTATAAAGAGGAATAAAGAAAACGTCCTTCCCTCATATAGGGCATGGAGATATTACTATACAACTAATATGATACCGGATTCAATAAGAGATTACCTCGTAATAGATCATATTAACAACTCAAAAATAGGGTCTCTAGATTACGAGTTCGTAGCTACGCTCGACGAGAATTCCGTTATAGTCTTAGGGGGAAGACTATGGAAAATCGTTTCGATAGAAGAGAATAGAGTATACGTAGAGCAAACGTCTCTAAAATCGGGCGTCTTACCGAACTGGTTCGGGGAGTCTATTCCGGTAGAAAAGGAAGTAGCTTTGAAGGTGTACGAATATCTTGAGAAACTCGAAAAGGGTGAAGGTTTAGAACTACCTGAGAACGTGATTGATAGATTAAGAACACTTGTGGAAGAACAGAAGAAGAGAGGATACCCACTACCCTCTAGGAGTACAAGCTTGGTAGAAATAAACAATGACTTAATTGTAGTCCACGTAGCTTTAGGTACTAGAGGGAACAACACTTTAGGTGTGGTTCTGTCGTTGCTACTAACCAATCTAAAGGGAGTGAAGACCAACTACAGAGCTGATGCTTATCACATAGCTATAGCATCCGTAATCCCCTTAAGTGAAAATGACGTTAAAAGAGCTATTTCTATATTAAATAACATTACTATTAATGAATTTAAGGACTTGATCGGGAGGGCTGTAAGGGATAGTCCTCAGTTTAAGTGGAAACTTTTAGTAGAAGCTGAGAGGTTTGGTGTGATAGATAGAGAGAAGATCTCAGACCTACAAATTATGCAGACAGTCCTTAAGGCTTTCGCAGATACAGTAGTTGGGGAAGAAGCTGTAAAGGAATTAGTATATAAGAATTACGACTTAACAATCTTTAACGACCTCAAACACATTTCATGGAAAATTTTACAAGTGCCGAGCTTCTCTCCTCTCGCTAAAGAGTTCTTGGACAAGCTTCTGGTCTTATCTCACTCGGACGACAAAGGAGCTATGCTAGAGATATTCAAGCGTAAACTTAGTAACTGTGAAGTTTGGATTTCTTGTTTATTATGTAATTGGAATCAGAAAGTAACCTCTTCTTCGGCGCCACAAAAATGCCCTAAGTGTGGTTCTATCTTCTTAACGATAATTGAGAATGACGACGACTTAAAAATCCTTAAGAAAATTAGAGAGAACCAGAAAATCAATAAAAAGGAAGCTAAGAGGCTAGAAACCCTGAGAAACTTAGCATCAATGTACTCGATCTATAATAAGTATGTGGCAATAGGAATGTGTGCAAGAGGAGTAGGTGCTAGTAACTTGGGAAAAGCCCTTGATAAGCTCAAATATGGGGAGGAAAAGTTTTACGAAGCTTTACTTGATGAAGAAAGAAAGTTTTTAAAGAATAGAAAATACTGGCAATAGGTTTAAATCCATCCTTATTTTTTGATTCATAGGTAATCCTTATGTCGATAATAGAGGTAGGCAGGATTTGCGTTAAGACCAGAGGTAGGGAAGCCGGTAAGAAATGTGTAATAGTTGATATAATTGACGAGAATTACGTACTAGTAACTGGACCTAAAGATGTAAACGGAGTAAAGAGAAGAAGAGTTAATATATTACATGTAGAGCCAACAGACAAAAAGATAAACATAAATAGAGGAGCAAATGATGAAGACGTAAAGAAAGCACTACAAGAAGCGGGTCTCATGGATTACATGAAGGAAACAATAAAACCTAAGATACCTGTGATTTAATATGTATAAATTTTTAGAAAAGATAGATCATTTTTGTAATTACAGTAATAGTTGGAATATACTTCGAGAAGCTCAAACAGATGATAAATACGGCTTCTATCCCGACAAAAGACCTATAGAGGCCCTGATAAGAAACGCAATAATAAACTTAGATAAGCCAGCGGGTCCTACAAGTCATGAAGTTGCATATTGGGTTAAGAAAATGTTTAACTTGAACAAAGTAGGCCATGGGGGGACCCTAGAGCACGTTTAACGTGCGGGGAGACCCAAAAGTAACGGGAGTATTGCCAATAGGAATGGAAAATGCAACAAAACTGATGAGCCTTATTAGTAAGGCTGGTAAAGAATATGTCTGCATTATGCAAGTACACTGCGATTACAAAATGGATGAGCTCAAAGAGATAGTTAACCAATTCATTGGTGAAATATATCAGAGGCCTCCAGTAAGATCTTCAGTGAAGAGAAGGACAAGAAAAAGAAGAGTATACAGTATAGACATTCTTGAGACTGAAGGAAGATTGGTACTCATGAAAATAGCCTCTGAGCCTGGTACTTACATGAGAAAAATATGTCATGATATCGGGATATTACTTGGTTGTGGAGCTCACATGAGAGAACTAAGAAGAACGAGATCAGGAATATTCACCGAGGATTCAAACTTAGTTACTCTCCACGAGATCTCAGAGGCATTGTACATGTATAAACACTGCAAAGATGAGAGTGACCTAAGAAGAGTTTTGCTTCCCATGGAATTTGCAGTGTGTGGAATTCCAAAAGTGGTAATCGATGATGACGCGGTCAATGCCATTACTTACGGTGCTACATTAAATGCACCGGGTGTAGTGGCATTTCAGAACTTTAAGAGAGGTGAAAATGTGGCCATAATGACACTAAAAGGAGAAATTGTAGCAATAGGGGAAAGTAACATAAACAGCAACGAAATACAAAATATGAAGAAAGGAATTGTAGTAAAACCTAAGAGAGTCTTAATGGAAAGAGACGTTTATCCGAAGGGATGGAAAAAGAATGAAAAAGATTAAAGAAATAATTTTTGTAAACGATGTAGTTAACGGTATACCCTTGTCTTTAGAGAGTTCTTATGGTCTATTCTCTAAGGATAAACTAGACTTAGGTACTAAAGTAATGCTAGAGAACCTAATAATACCCGAGAGCGGGGTAGTTGCCGATGTAGGTTGCGGTTATGGTCCAATAGGAATTTATTTGGCATTAAAAAACCCTAATCTTAAGGTTTATATGCTTGATGTTGATAAGAAAGCCGTCTATTATTCCAGAAAAAACGTTAGTAGATACGGGCTTGAAAACAGAGTCCACGTTATCCAAAGTGATATATTTAAAAACATACCATCAGAGATTAAATTTAATGCAATTTACTCTAATCCACCCTTAAAGGCTGGAAAAGCATTCATAGAGAGACTAGCAAGTACTAGCTACGACAGAGTTGCCGAAGGTGGACTAATACAGCTCGTAATATACAAGGGTGAAGAAAACGTGATTAATTTATTTAGCCAGAAATTCAAAAACGTTGAGGTTTATAAGAGGATTAAGGGATACTCGATTATAGTTGTAAGGAAAGACTGAAGTTAAGTATTAAAGGAATAAAATAAAATATGATGAATGCCGGGGTGCCCGAGCGGTTAAGGGGCTGGCCTTGAGAGCTTACTAGGATAGCCAGTACGGGTCACCGTGCGCGGGTTCGAATCCCGCCCCCGGCGTTATTATCTCCTTAAAAAGGTAACACTTGCTAACAAAGACTGTCATTTAGCTATTAGATAGAACAAGAACAAATAGCACTTCGAACTACTTTCAAGTATTCTTTTAGTTTTTTATAATATAAATAATTATTTTCCTTAATATATTAAGACCTTATAATTAAACTATCAGAATGGAAGTTTTAATTTGTTGAAGCTCTAAATATTCGCAGAAAATCTTCTAAGTAAGTTACGCAGCATATTCAGGAATAATCCATATCCAAGTAATGCCGCCGCGGGGACTTGAACCCCGGACAACCCGGTCCCTGCGTGATCCGGCCTTCAGCCGGGCGCTCTCCCGGGCTGAGCTACGGCGGCATTATTATTTTATGAAGAATGAATTTATAGGTTTAATGGTTAATGTTTCTGTTGGGACCGGGCGACACTCTGTTGAGTTCCCCAAGTTTGGGGTTACGATGATACAGAGTCTCCAGAGGTCCCTACAAGCACTATTTTAATGAATTTTAGGTATTACATGATGAATATAATACTTTAGTTAGTGCTTCAAATAGGTAAGAAAAGGTCTAATAAATCTCAAATGCACCGAATTATATACTATATGTATGATGTGAAAAGAGTTGTAATAATGATATATTATTAATTAAGTGCGGCCGCCGGGATTTGAACCCGGGATTACTGGCTTTCCTCTAGCTCATTGGAAGGCCAGCGTCCTAATCCAGGCTAGACGACGGCCGCAATTTTAATTATATAAGAGGTGGATTTTAAAGTTGATGATGAAAAGAGGGTCGTGTGATCCGTGAGCTAACGCTGGAAATGCTGATTTCTCTCTCATGGGCACTATTTTCCCTCCTAGTCCCTTATAAAAATCTGATTTTTCCTACTTGTGTATAATAAGCTGGAATAATGTTTTTGTATAACATAAAACAAATACATTCTGATTGACATGTATGAGATCCTTGAAAAACCCGCCAATAAACCGTTTGAGTTCTATGCAGCCTACTATCCGCCGATTTATGCAGGCTTTAAGGCTACAACTATAGACGAACTAATAGAGGGTATAAAGAAGGTTGACGGGTTTTCAATCTTTTATCACGTATTTCACCCTCTGTTTTCGAGTCATGTAGTACCAGAAGATATGAGTAACGACTTTGCAACATGGATAAGAGATGAACTAGGTGATAGACTTTTAGCTCAAAAAGTATCTGATATAGAAGGAAAAGAGCCAAGGACTGTTGAAAACGTAAGGGAAGATTTAATAAAAATTTTATCCGAGGCGAGGATCTCGAGAACAGCTAATAAACCATTTTACTTCATAACTTGTAAACCAGTAGTGTATAATACAGAGAGAGTAGCAAAGAGCTTGGCCGAGTTCATTGACATAATCGCTTCAATAAGTATTAGGTCTATTGCCTATCACTTTATCTTTAGGCGTATTATTGGGTACGAAGATAAGAATGATTTCTCAAAATGGATAGAAGATAATTATGGATTGACTGAACTATCAAAGAAGCTTAGTTCACTCGACCCACAGACCTATACTGATGAGGAGATGTTAAGGGAAGATCTTCTAAAAATATTTGAGCAGGAGATGTTGTTAAAATGATAGAGAGATACGCAGAGATTATAGGAGAAAATGAATTGGATAGTATTTTTAAAATAGCCGAAAAACTAAAAGGTTTATCAATCCTTCACGTTAATTCTACTCCAGCTGGAGGAGGAGTAGCGGAGATTCTAAGTAAGCTAGTTCCCTTGATGAAAGAGTTAGGAATTAACACGGATTGGAAGATTATAAGAGGGGATCCTGAGTTTTTTAAAGTCACTAAGTCCTTTCATAACTCCTTACAAAACGGATTAGGAGAGCTATCGCAAGGTGCATTTGAGATTTATAGAAAATGGCAAGAAATAAACGGTAACGAACTTGATTTAGATTACGATGTAGTGTTTATTCACGACCCGCAACCAGCCGGGCTAATAACCTTCAGAAAGAAAGGCAAATGGATATGGAGATGCCATATTGATATATCAAACCCGTATCAACCAGTATGGAACTTCCTACGTGGGTATATACAGAAATATGATTCAGTAATAGTATCTTCAGCCGTATTTGCGAGGGACGACTTAAAGAATCCCCAGTTTATAATTCCTCCATCTATAGATCCCTTGAGTATAAAGAATAGAGACATTCCAGAGATTACAGTAAAGAGAATCTTGCATAAGTTCGACTTAGATCCAGATCGCCCTATTATAACTCAAGTATCAAGATTTGATAGAGCAAAAGACCCGTTAGGTGTTATAAGGGCTTATAAATTAGTTAAGAAGCATGCAGATGTACAGCTAGCTTATGTAGGTAGTCCAGCAGCGGATGATCCTGAAGGGGAGATCGTGTATAGAGAGACTGTTCAAGCCGCTGGAGATGATAAAGACATTAAGCTTCTAATGCTACCTCCTAATAGCGATCTAGAGATTAATGCATTCCAAAGGGGATCAATTGTAGTCATGCAGAAGTCCATTAAGGAAGGGTTTGGTCTGACTGTTAGCGAAGCACTATGGAAGAAAAAGGCTGTAATAGGTGGTAATACCGGGGGTATACCCTTACAAATAATTCATGGCGTGAACGGATATCTTGTAAATACTCCGGAGGAAGCAGCGCATTACGCACTATATCTAATAAGGCAAAAGGATATAAGAGAGAAGTTGGGAAGGGCTGGAAGAGAACATGTAAGGAGAAACTTCCTCATAACTAGGGAGCTCAGGGACTATTTAATGGTAGCTACTCTTACTCTAGGGGCTTAACTTGATTTTAGCACTAATTAATTTCTTATTATTATTTAGATCACTTAGGAAGAGGTAATAATGTATAGGGTATTGCTGGTAAAGCTTACTACATTTGATCATATAATACTTAAAGAGGTTATATGTCACTTGAGGAAATTAGGTTTCGAAGTTCATTATCTCAATGAAGTCTTGCACCTTAACATGTTTATGTTTAACTGGGACAGACTACAGTATGATGCTGAAAAAATTGTAAATTATTTATCCGAAAGATTCTCTAATTTTCCTTATGACTCAATCATAGCTATTGGTCATTTAAATGCATACATAGATAACGAGAAATACGTTGTAGGACTGCACAAAGAAAAGATAGGTATTGTTTTTTCTTATAAATACGAGGATGAAAAAGGGAGTATAGATAAGTTTGTATCTAGAGTTAAAAAAGAGATAGTACATGAAATAGGACATACGTTAGGACTAGATGATTGTTCAACTCTAAGCTGTGTTATGAATAAGGTAAATTCAGTTGAGGATATAGACAAAAAAGGTTATGTTTTTTGTCCTAAATGTACAGCTTTGTTATTAAATATCAACAACAAAGGTTAGTTCATAACCATTATTGGTCTTTACTATGCTCATTTCATGATAGGTCACGGCTTTTACAACTGTTCTCCTTTCGTGTTTATCGGGGTTAAACTTCTCCCCCCACGCTATTGCATTAAGTCTTAAATTCTCGAGATCTATTTTTACTTTAAATTTTCCAAAAAGAAATAGTTCGGAATCATAATAAACTAATAAACTCTCTATCCATCTATAAAGTAAATTTTCAAGATCCATTCCGTCAATCTCTATTTCCCTACTTTCCTTAGGTTCTACCTTAGAAGTGTCTGTCATTACTTCAAACACAGCTAGAGCAGCATTTTCAAAGGCCTCATTTAGATCCCTTCCATAAGCCTTAATCCCTATGTCTGCAGTGTGATCAAAAAATTCGTATTTTTTACCGATTGACATAACCCAAGAAATTAAAAGGAAGTAAAACTTTAACTTTAACTGATATTAAATGGGAGGTAGGCAAAGAACTACAATTTTTATGAATAAAGAGGTCAAGAAAGAGGGTAAAAAGGGAACTACTACTTCACAAAGCGGCGGTAAATAAATCTCAGAGAAAATAAAATAGCAAGTGATATCAGTATTCCAATGATCATTATATAAAAATTTTTTTGATTATTCATATAAAATATCATAGAATCTATGATTAATAATATACTAACTAACTCATATGATTTCACTTCTTACACCTCAGTATAAGTCTATAGGTAAAGGTAATCTACTACCATATCCAGATATTAGATTAGATAAACCCGCACTAAAAGCCAGTAGTAAAAATATATAAATTGAAGGACCTAGAATGAGCGAAGTAATTAAATGAGGTAATACCTCCTGATAAAAGTATGAGTACATATCGTTTTGGCTTGATGGAGATACAGAATAGTTTAACGGGTTGAGCCCTAAGTTATCAAGGAACTGTGGTAAATAAGGTAAACCTACGTAAAATACTATAGAAGTTCCTATCATAGCACCGCCTGCACCCCGTCCTATCCTGAATGGAATAGCTAAGAACAGTATTCCTAAAGCTATTAGAACCCCTACATACTGATATATCAAATTCGATATCGAAATCAAACTTTCAGTATAAGTGATAATTGTAAGTAGAATAGACATAAGTTGGCCTAAAGGGATTGTCAAAGCCATACCTGCCTCGGTAATATTTAGAGTTGATATTAATACCTTCAAAACAGCATATAATACTTCCTCAAAATTCAATACCTGGTTTAACCATATCTCATAATTAGACCAACTAACCCCTAACATGTCTAGTAATTGAGTTAAGAAGGAAAGGACTGTTAAGTAAATGCTATTCCATACTATCACGTAGATAGCATCCGTTATAAGTCTGGGAGCCCATTTTTTCACTCCATATATAGGAATAGGAAGGCCGTAAATTAAGGAACCTAAAAAATAGGTTAAAGTAGCAAGAAGTTGTGCATAATAAAGTATGTCAAATATATTGTACATTTCTCACACCTGCGAGGCCACATATGATATTAGATAGAACACAGTACTCCCTATTGCTAAGAAGAAGGCGGCTATTATAGCATCTTCAAGAATATCTTGTCCTCCTCTTTTTATCCTAAATATAGGTATTGGCGAACCCCTGAGGGCCCACCCAACAGCCCACGCTAATATGAAGATACTCCAGCCTATTTCGGTTACTGTTCCAGTTAAGTTTGTTATAAAAGCTTCTAACGTCATTTCTTAGTCGAAAATATTACTTTATTTTAACGTGAGGGAGATAACTGAATTTGTTTTCCTTTTAGATACTCAACTATTACATTAACTATAGATAGCGGTGTAATGTTTTCAGTATTTATTACTAAATCAAAAACAGAGAGATCCAACATGTCTATACCATAATATCGTAAGAAACGGTCCCTATGACTTTCTTCCCTTTTTATTATTTGATCCAGAGCTTCGGCTTCTGACATATTATCTCTTTTGGCTACTCTCTGAGCCCTAGTATGTAGGGATGCTGTTAAATACACGGTTAAATCCGAGTAGTTATGAAATAGCCATCCTGCAATATGGGATTCTACTACTAAGTTTTTGCTTGTTCTTATTATGTTAAATAACTCCATATCTACAGCTTTATCAATGTTAAAATCTTTTTCAGCCATTTTATTCAGTTCGATTAGTGATAACTTTTTCTCTTCTGCCATCTTTCTGAAAATCATTCCTGCTGAAACATATTCTATCTTTAAAGAACTAGCCAAAATCTTAGCTACAGATGACTTACCACTACCTGGAGGGCCACTTATTATTATTAACATCAAAACCCTCTTACTGCTAATTTTATTAATCTTTCTAAACAATCATGGCATAAATAGCCTCCAAAAGGTCTCTCAGGCCTCTTTTCAGTTTTACTGTACTTATGAATCTTATTAGTTTTTACACCTCTTAAAGGCTTTTTACATATTGCACACAAGGCTTGTGAATTTTTCTTATCTTCATAATGAGTTACCGTTCTTCCTGAAGGTGTTCTAACCTGAACCCTTCTCAACGATCTTGACCTTTGCTGAGGAGAAGGCATATTTAAATGAATTTATCCTAAGTTTATAAAAGCTTTGGTCTCCTTAACGACAAGGGCGTAAACAGCAAGAATGACAGAATATAAACGAACAAGTTATTTATCTCGGGCTTACCGCTGATTGGGGGAGTGAGTATGGTAGAGTATGGAAAATAAACATAAGAAGGATATATATAGTTTAGAACTATTACTAAACCTACCATATAGACCGTTATGACTGTTAATGATTGGATGAACATATAATTTCTCAACTTGTTAGTATAAGTCTGGACTTCAGAAGATACAGCTCTCATTACTTTGTTTCTCCTTTTGTTAGAGGTGATAGAAGATATTCTATCTTCGTACTTTCTTATTAACAATATTGTTTTGGTCATTTTTGGATTTAAATAGAACCTATACCACAGATAGAGGATAAAATTAAATAAAAAAGATATTAAAAGTATTTCTAAAACTGTATAAAACATCTAGCAATTCACTTCATCGACCTTATTATTTCATTTGCTGCTATGCTCGGATCCCCTTCAGCGTTAATAACCACCTTCACAGTAGCTCCCACTAGCACAGCTGAGGCCATAGCAGCGTATCTAGCAAAGTTTATGGTCTCAATAATTACTTTCTCATCGCTGTAGTCTGTCCTGCTTCTCGTGGTGTCCCTTTTCTGTCTTTCAAGTATTAACCTAGGTTCCGCTTCAAGTAGGAATATAATATAGGGATTTATCTCTTCAATTACGTATTTCGGTAGCCCAGGCAGATAACCTGAAGGAGTTTTAATGACAGCGTGAGTGTCGATGAATAGCATACCATCTCCTCCTTCTTTTGCCTCTTTAGCAATGCCTTTAGCTGCATCAATTTGAAGTTGCCTCTGCTTCTCTACTGGAAGTTTTCTCATCTCATCTCTATTGTTTACATAACCAAGGCTTATTGCAGTCTTTAACATGAAGTCACCATAGTTGATTATCTTGTTATTTATACCTTCTTTATCTAAAATTTCCTTGACTTTTTGTAGAACGGTGGTTTTACCTACGCCCGGAATACCAGTTACTATACCTATTTTCAACTCTCACTCACCAATAATTCTCTTTAATAACGGGTACATCTCTAGTGTCCTCTCATAGGCTAATAAATTATAGTATTGAACCGCTATAGTGACAGCTAATAACAATCCTACCCCAGTTCCATATACGCCTAGAAATGTTGCTAACACAGCTATTACACCCACAATGAGTGAGCTGTAGAACCCTAACGGGTAAATATATTTAGCTAAGATAGATTCAATAACTTTCGGATTATTCCTCATACCCGGTATTTCTACTCCAGCTTCGACCATCTGTTGAGCTTGTGTAGCTGGATCCAACCCGGCAACATCGATCCATAGTATTCCGAAAACTATCGATAGGACTATAAATACAGCAGCATATATTACTGCACCTACCGGATCTAGAACTAAAGCGTATACGCTGTGAGGTATATTTGAAGGAGGGAAGAAGAAAGCATTAGCTATATCTCCTAGTATTGTTCCAGCAGCAGAAGATACTCCAGAGGCTATTGAGGCAAATAATTCAAAATCAGCTCCCAGAACGCTTACAAATATAACTGGAATGCTACTAACATACAAGAAGTTTAAAGGAATGGTACTTCTTATACCCCTAAGTCTAGGACTAGTAACGGGAATTTGTACATTAATATTAGTTAAATAAATTATTAGCAAAATTAATGCAATAGTTGATATTAACCCTACTAGATCCGGCTGAAATGGTGTTGTTGTGTTAGTGTTTACAATTAAGTTAAGCAAATTCTTTCCAGATACAATATACGATACTAAAGTTGGGAAAAATCCAACTGGTAAATCTTGGTTTTGAACATTAGCTATTCCAAACATATCCCAGAACATTATTTTTGTTACACCAGCAAGAATGAACAAGCTTATCCCTGATCCTAAACCCCAACCTTTCTGAATCATTTCATCTAAGAGCAAAATTATGTATGTTGCTACTATTAATTGGGTAGTCACTATTGTTGCCAAGAGTAGGCTATTAGTAGCTTTTGTAAATACATATCCGAAAAGAGCTGACTCTACGATAATGAATATGAAAGCTAATCCCTTTTCAGCTTCAGTAAACTTAATCTGGTCTTCCTCATTTGCTAAATCCATCTCTATAAGTTTAGAACCAACAAGAATTTGCATTATAAGTCCTGACGTAATTATAGGACCTATTCCCAATTGGGCTAAAGTGCCTTGAGAAGATGCAAATATTATTTGTTCAGCTAAAAAGTTACTTAAAAAAGAATTTGTAGATGAGACACCATACAAGGGGATTGATGACATTACTAGATATACTATAAGAGCAATAAATGACCACATTAACTTTTGGCTCAAAGAAGGCTTTTGCTCAGGTTTAGTAACTGCTGGTAAGTATTCCCCTAATTTTTCTAAGAAGTCAACAAAACCCATTGCAATCTAAAAAGCCTTACTCCTTTGAGGTTAATATAATTTCTCCTCCTAATTGTTTGACCTTTTCGACAGCTTTTTCCGTAGCGTGTTTAACTTTTATTACAACCTTAGAAGTTAAACTACCACCAGCAAGTAACTTCTCATATCCATATTTCTCTAAATCTATTACTTGCTTACCATTTTCCTCTGTGGGTCTAATTGTCCCATTGTCTATTAAAGTCTGAAGTTTTCTTAAGTTAATTGAATTAATAACTTTAGATGTAGGATTCCTAAATCCATGTTTACCATACCAGCCTTCTCCATACTTAACTAACCAAGACCATTTCTCCTTATGCATTCCTATAGTTCTTCCACCTTCCGCACCTCTATCCCTATGCTGTCCTTTTGTTCCCCATCCATGTGTTCTGTATCCCCTATACTTCCTACTTTTCTTTTCTTTTCTTACTACCATCTTACACCATCCTCTTAATCAATTCATTAATTTTTTCTCCTCTATACCCAAACTCTCCATTTGAACCATAAGGTCTATTAACCTTTCCCTTAAATCCTCCTTTAGGAGGATGTAAAGTGATTGGAAGCTTAAAATAATTATCCAGCTTATTTAATTTCAGTTCGCCCTCTTTTACCTTCTTGACAAACTCTGTGTATCCACTTAGCTTCATAACCTTAGTCACAAACTCCTCATTTACCTTGTTCCCGTCAATAGTCTTCAGCCTTGTTAGCAATAAGTTTAAACCTTCATCATTTAGCTCTCCCCAAGTTATATAGGGAGCTGTCAATTTCAACATCCCCTCCAATGCCGAGCTCTTCGGATAGATCATTGCGCTAAACCTTCGTATTAGCCTTAACATCTCTAGAGTGTCTTGAATGTACCACGGTGTTGCAGCCCATCCTCTTATTCTTATGATACCAATAAGCTCAGTCATTTCTTTCTCCCCCAATCAGTCGGAGTTACAAACTTGTAAGTATTGTATAAAGCATTATAACCAGCTTTAATAAAGTTCTCCGTTGTAAACGTTGAACCCCTAGTACGCGACCAAGCGTCCCTTATTCCTGCATAAGTTAACAATGTCTTCAGAGCAGGTCCTACAACCAAGCCTGTTCCTTTCGGTGCAGGTAACAGGAACACTTCCACACTACCTGCTTTACCATAAACTTTGAAGGGAAGGCTATGAGATTCACCACACGTACATTCCCAACTACCACATCCTCTCCTTACTGGGATAATATTAAGTTTTGCATTTCTTACCGCCTTTTGGATTGCGACTCTCAGTTGCTTAGCCTTCCCTGTGCCATAGCTTACGTAACCATCCATATTACCCATTACTATAAGTACCTTGTACTTCGATATTTCTCCGGCATCAGTTTGCTTTTGTACTATCTTTATGTCCAAAACTTCATACTTTAATTTGGGTAATAAAATGTCTACTATTTCTGGCTCCACAATGGGATAATTCTTTTCGAATAACTCTTTCATTGAAGTTATCTTCCCTTCTTTAACCATCTGCCCTATCTTAGTCCTAGGTTTCCACTCCTCTGGGTTTAAAACTGGAACTTCTTCTGCCATTATGAACCCACCTCCTTTATCTTCTTGAGGACTTCCTCAAAATGTTGAGGAAGATTTTGAGGATCTAAGCCTCTAGCCAAATATCTTGAGAATAATTTGTTATAAAACTCTGGATTCTCAGCTTGTAATTTCTTAGCATATTCGGATATATGCACGCCTTTTACTCTTTTTTCAATATCTCCTATATCTCCTACCGGAATTTGTAAACCTGCATCTATCGCACCTTTTATTGTTGCGAAGATTCTTCCTCCTTTCGTCGGCACAAATAAGCCTATATCAGCAACCGCATTCTTGACTCCAGCTTTAAGAGCCCTTAACCCTGCTAAATAGCCCGTAAGATAAGCTGCAGGCGTATTGTTAGTATCTCCCTTCCATCCGTATTTCTTCACTAGTTCTATTGAGTGAGCTACAGCTAACATTACGTCCCCCTTAGGATCGAATTTAGCAACGTTAATTATTACATACTCGTTAGTTATTCTAGGTACAAACCTTATTGTGTTACTGATGACGTATACATATCTCTTATAATAATTGGTTTTACCTTCTCTCCTTCTTCTATACTTAACCTTATAATTTGAACCGTGAGCCATCTACTCCACCTTATAACCTAACTGATTTAGGAACGTTTTAACATCATTCAAGCTCTTAAACGCATTCCCCTTTGCTCTCTTATAAGCTAGCCTATAGGCCTTTTTATCGATTATATTATTATCCCTCAACCATTTGAGGTATTTTCTTATCTTTCTTATTTTAGAAATCCATTGCTCTTTCTTTCCTCTCCTAGCACCGGCTTTACCTTTTCTACTACCTTCCTTACGTCTTTCCCCTCTTTTCCTCTTTTTTTCTTTTCTCTCCTTGAGTCTACCGTTACTAATACCCTTACGTTCTTCTATGATTATCTTACCATCTTTTATTAGCTTTTTCACATCCTTTCTTGTTAAAGCTTCCGCGATCTCATCAAGGTACTCTGAGTTATATTTGACATTGTTCTCTCCAACTTTCTTTATTTGAGCAGCTAACCTCCTCTGTAAAGCCAATTCTGGCATGGTTATCACCTATTAGACACACGAATACCTAATTCATCGGCCCTCTTTAATAACTCTAACCTTTTCTTTAACCCTAACTTGCTACTTAAAATAACGATGACCTTATCCTTCTTGTCCTTTATTTTTTCTAAGTCAGTAACGGAACTAACTAATACGGGAATAAGCCCTGAGGGATGTAGACCTCTGATATCCTTAGGATTACCATATCCAATTTTTACTTTTGGAGAATATCCCTTTAACTCTAATCTCATTGCGTTGTCTATTCCCTTTGGTCTCCTCCATGTCGCTTGCCTCCCTATCCTATAATACTTATCCCAATCATATCTATAGAAATCTGGCTTGGAGCTTCTTATTTTTTCTATTTTTTCCTTAATTTTATAAATTTCTTTACTTCTCATTGCCAATCACCTCTTTCTTATACATGAAAATGCCATCTGAGAATACTCTTCTATCGTAACCTGTTATCTTTGCAGCCCTTTCAATGTTAGCAGCAGTCTGGGAGACATTATAAACGTCAATACCTTCTACTTCAATGTCCTCTCCTTTTACAGTTACTTTAACACCAGGTAGAATTTTAGCCCTTCTTACGTTTTTCTCACCTATTAAATTCGTTATTTGAACTTCGTCTCCAACTACCTTTACCGTCATTGGAAAGTGAGTATATATTATCTTTAGGTAGTACCTATAGCCCTTGGTAACACCCGTTATCATATTTTCCATATGCGCTTTAATCGAGTAGAATAAAGACTTCTTTCTCCTATCCGCAAATGTAGTCTCTAAAATTATCTTATTACCCTCTTGCCTCATTAAAATCCCTTTTGCATAACCGAAATCTTTTTTGATCTCTCCTTTAGGACCTTTTATTACCAAAGTAGTGCCTTCTAACCTTGCTGTCACTTTTTCAGGAATCTGGATCTCCTCATATAAATACACTGCCTTCATCCTACCACCCTACTCAATATACATATCCAAGTGCAACTCCACCTATCCTTTCTTTCAAAGCTTCCTTATGAGCCATCACTCCTTTCGGAGTTGATATTATTAGTATTCCTATCTCTTTAGATGGTAAGTATTTTCTAACATAGTCGGGGAGAGTTAACAAGTCTTTATAAGTGAGGGGGTATCTAGGTGTAATAGGACCACATTTATTTATTCTACCCAGTAATTGCACTGTTATCTTACCTGCTCTACCATCATCAATATATTCGAACTCACCAATATAGCCCTCCTTTTGGAGCACTCTGAGCACATTTATTATTAGCTTTGATGCAGGCATGATTATTGCCTGCTTCTTCCTCCTTACTTCATTATTATAAAGTGTAGTTAACGCATTTGCGAGAGGATTTAAGGAAGGCATAACTGTCACCTCGTTTTCTTAAACCCCATATTATATGCGACTTCCCTAAAACATTGTCTGCACAAGTACATTTCATATTTCTGAATTACAGAGTCCCTACTACCACATCTTTGGCAAACTTGAACTCCTCTACCATGCTTTCTCTCAGCTGGAGGTCTATACTTACCCATATCCATCACCCTTCTATTATTGTCACATTAAAGCTTTGCTTAAGGAATTCCATTGCCTCTTCTTTAGTTACTCTATGTCTCTTAGGTATCCTTGTATACTTTCTTCTCCTCCTCATCACCCTATAGCCAGGTCTTATCAAAGTTATGACGACATCCATACCAAATATACCAACCTCAGGATCATACCTAGTACCTGGTATTAAAACGTGCTCAGTAATTCCAAAACCTACATTCCCATAATCGTCGAAACTCGATGCCTTAATTCTGTAGTTAACAGCAGCTAATGCTTTCTTAAGAAATTCTACAGCCTTTTCTCCCCTCAGGGTCACCTTAACTCCTATTGGTGCTCCCTTTCTTACACCGAACTCTCTTATTGATTTTCTAGCTTTAGTATATACAGGCTTAGCTCCAGTTAAATCTTGAAGTAATTGATAAGCTTTCTGTAATCTTTCCCCTGATTCCCCTAAGCCTATATTTACTGTAACTTTATCTAGAATAATCCTTCTCATAAAGTTTTTTTGAACTGCCTGCTCAGTCATAACTTCACCCCTACGTTTGGATCTAACTCGTTTTCTCCTAAGACCATCACATTTATAAGATTAGTCTGGTAGGTTGCATTACTGGATTCGAGAGTCACTATACTATATACTCTTCTTTTATATTTAGCCCATTGTATACTCTTTATTTTACCTACGATACCGACGTTTTTACCTCCCGTTATTATGGCATAGTTTCCTTCTTTTATCGAATAACTCTTAATGATGTTTTGCGAAGGTATTTCTATTTTTAATGTATCTAAAGTAGATAAATTATAGTCTTTCAATTTGTCTTTAGGTATCAACACATTCCTACCATCTTCAAGGTTTAGCTGAATGTCTCCACCCTTTTGAGTGGTCTTATTCAAAATTCTGACAAATTTATATCTAGCATCTTCTTTACTAATATTTACTATATCTAAGAATCTTAAATTATTCGGAATAAGCCTCACTCTTATATCAGCCGATAGTATCTCAACTACATCCATTAAACCTACTGGATATTTATAATCCCTTCTAACTCTACCGTCTACAAGTACTTTACCATCAAAAATTACCCTTTTTGCCTCCCTCGTAGTCTCAGCTATTTTTAGATAGTATTTTAACAGAATAGCTAAAGGTATGCTTTCGGACAGTTTATGGGGACCAGCTGAAGCCCTTATTATCCATTTATACTCTTTTTTAGGTGCCTTTAAGAACCAAGGAGCTTCAAATCGTGTAATGTGTGTCATTTCAACTTCCCTCCTTTTTATCCTCTTTTCTCTTCAGATACTCCTCTCTAGCTTTTCTTTTCCTATCAATAGTAGCGATTCTCTCTTTGTCACTAGTATCTAGCTTAGTTATCATAACTTTAGAGGCATGAACCCAAATGAAAACCGGCGTTCCATCCGCCTTCTTCCTAGTTAAACCCTCTATTGCAATCCTCCCAGTCTTAGTATTTACATCGATGACTTTACCCTCATATCCTATGTGGTTTCCTCTCATAACTTTCACGGTATCACCTTTTCTTACTGGCAATCTTTTAATTCCATATTGTTTCTCTAAATCCTCTGAAAGTTTAGCCGTTAGTAACTTATGTCTTAGATGTTTGGGTGACTCTCTTATTAATCGTCTTTGCTTAACCGGCTTAGATGAAACCATTTTAAATCACCATAGTGGCTATGCTTGCTACTTTAGGCCATCTCTCAGCAGCTTCTCTAGCAATAGGTCCTCTAATCTCCGTACCTTTAGGAGTTCCATCAGGGTTTACAATTACTACAGCATTATCTTCAAAAGATATCCACGTTCCGTCAGGTCTTCTAAAGGGCATTCTCTGCCTAACTACAACTGCCTTGAACTTCTGTTTCCTTACTTCTGGAGTCCCTTTCTTAACACTTACCATTACTAGATCAGCTATGTTAGCAAAAGGAACTCTCCTTAATACTCCCCTATATCCATAAACTCCAATTATCATAGCTTCTTTTGCGCCACTGTTATCTGCAACAACTACTCTACTGTAATGCTGTAGTGCAGGAGTGAAGCCTTTTCTACTTCCTAAAACGTTTAACTTCTCAGGCATATATCTCACCTAGACTTTCCCAAGACCACAAATGATACTGACTTAGCTATTGGTCTAGTTTCCCCGATTATAACTTTATCCCCTTCCTTTACATCTAAGCAAGGAGGTATATGAACATGAATCCTACTTCTACGCCTTTCGTATCTCTTGTACTTCGTGTTGAAATATAAATACTCTCTTTCAACCACTCCCGTCCTCATAGCTTTAAACTTTATTAAAATGCCGTCTAGTATTAACCCTCTTACTCTTAAACTCCCATGGAACGGACAGTTTTGATCATCACAAGCTTTTGAAGGAGCTTCTACACCCTCTATACCTACGCTTTTAACCAGCTGACCTTTTTTACCCATCACATCCACCTTTTCTCGGGTTTACCAACTAACTTAATCCCAGATACCACAAAAAATCTACCTTTAAAAATTATCGCGTAAATTCCATTTTCTTTTAAGAGCCTAACTTTCCTTTTACCGACGTCTATAACCAAAGTCTTATACGTTTCATCTATTATAACTCCAGATTTGTTGAGCAGAGAAGAATCAGGATAAGATAAAATAGTAACTTTTCCACCAATTAAATCCACTATTGTTTGGCCTCCTGTTTAGAAGAAGACTGAGAAGTAGCTTGTTCAGTTTTCCCTTGCTTCTTCTCAGCTAAAACAATTAATATTCTTGCTATATCCTTTCTTGTATTTCTAATAGCAGCTGTATTCTTTAAAGTTCCTAATCTCGCCTCAGCCCTCAGTTTTAACATCTGTGACTGTAACTCTTTTAATTGATCGAGTAACTCTTTCACATTTTTTTCTCTAAGTTCCTTTGGATTTAAGGGCATCTTTAACTACCTCCTTTGTTCTCGTCGATGAAACTCACATTCGTAACTGTAACAGTTCCTCCTTCTTCTCCTCCCTTTGGTTTTTCTCTCAGTTCTATCTTGTCCACACTCTTCATGGGCTTTGTAATTATGACTTCAACACCGTATACACCAGGTTTTAACATCGCGATTGCTATTGCCCTATCTACAATCCTTTCTAACTGCTGTCCGCTCTTATATACAATCCCTTCTTTAAGCTTCTCATATTTTGCTCTTTCAGATGTTAACTTTCCACTAACTACAACTTCTGCACCATAAGCCCCAGCTTTCATAATTCTCCTGATTGTTATGAACGCAGCTCTCCTGAAATGATACCCTTTTTCTAGAGCTATTGCCAATCTAAATGCCATAACTCTAGCGTTAAGTTCTGGATTCTCAACTGTAGTTACGGTTATCTGCGGATTTTCTAACCCAAACAGTCTTTCCAAAATCTGCGCTAATTGCTTAATTGTCTTACCCTGCTTCCCTATAATGAAAGCAGGTCTCCCAGCATATATAACAACTCTAGTCCCAATAGGAGTTTTTATTATATCTACGCCCGCATACTCTGCATTATAGAATTGCTTAGCTAAGTATTCGTCTACCTTAACCTTAGTCATAGACTTTTGTAGGAAATATTTCTTTATCAAAACCATATTTACTCCACCTCAGCTAAAACTACTTCAATATGAGAAGTGTATTTATACTTACGTGTTGCTCTGCCAAAGGCTCTAGGCATATACCTCTTTATAGTTACTCCTCTATGCGCAGCTATGTGAACTATCCTTACATTATCAATATCTAGCCCTTTTACGGTTGCATTATTTTCGGCATTTTGTAAGACTTTAAGCACATACTTTATTGCTTTTTTGGGGTATCGACCGCTCTTAACTTTCCATTTCTCTGATATGTTCGATCTATGGGATGCTCCATGAGAATATCTCCAGAAAGGTAACGCTTCTTCTTGCCTTAATACTCTTTCTAGGAAAGCTTTAGCCTCATTCAATTTCATACCTCTTACAGCTTTACAAACATTATATAAATCACGTATTGAAGAGTCCACGTTCGTTATTACAGCTTTAGCTGCTCTATCTTCAGGTATAGATAATTGAGGATAAGTCCATGAAGCCATATTTCATCCCTTCATAGCTAGGAATAGGCTTGATCTAGTTGCCTTTAATCCAGGTTCACCGTGTTCTACCTTCTTCGTAGTTATCGAGAATTCACCTAGGTAATGACCTATCATCTCCGGCGTTACTTGAAACTCAACGAACTCCTTACCATTATAAACTGCAAACTTCAAACCTACCATTTCGGGTAATATTATCATATCTCTTACGTGAGTTTTAATTACCTTATTATATTTTCCTTCTCTTAAATATTTTCTTATCTTTTCTAGAAGTCTTCTTTGCCTATCTGAAAATCCTCTAGTTAGAGACCTTCTTTGCCTTGCGGGTAAGAGCTTTATAAATTCATCCATAGGCATATTTACAAGTTCGTCTAACGTCTTACCCCTATATTTGAACTTTTTCCACTCTGATGGATATTCTATTGACACGTAATCACCCCAAATTCATATTTAAAAGTTAAATAAAAAATCATGCTCCCTCACGCCTTCCAGTCCTTCTAGCTGCTATGTGACCAACTTTCCTACCTGGAGGTGCATTCCTTGAAACAGTTGATGGCCTGCTTACGCTCTGATGTAATCCACCACCGTGTGGATGTGATACTGCGTTCATAGCAACACCCCTTACATGTGGCCATTTAGTAGCCTTAACTTTATATTTCCAATAATTATTTCCAGCTTTTAATAACGGTTTCTCTGTAATTCCTCCCCCGGCTATTACACCAATAGTCGCTCTTGCAGATGCACTTACTTGAACTATTTTTTCTGAGGTAAGCTTTATCAAGACTTTATCTCCACTTCTTCCTATTATAGTTGCGTAAGCACCAGCAGCTCTGGCGAATTTACCGCCATCCCCCCTGGTCTTTTCTACATTACAAACTACCGTTCCCTCTGGTAAGTTGCCTACTTCAACTATATTACCATTACTAACTGGAGCATCACTTCCTATCTGGATTATTTGACCTACTGTGAGTCCTTGAACAGCAGGAATGAAGAACGTTTCTCCAGTATCTAACTTAATCTGTGCAACCGGTGCATTTACCCCCGGATTATGTAGTATGTTTGTTACCTTGCCTTTATGATCCCCATTAATGTTGGGATACCTTGCAGGACCTACTCTTCTCCAACTTGGGCTTCTGAAATTAATTCCTCCACGTCCTGCTCTTTGTTGGAGCAACTTCTTACCCATTTACATCACCTTACAATATACCTAATTTGTGGGCTATTTCACTCGCATTAAACTCCTTCTTAAGCTTAACATATGCTTTTTTCTCTCCAAGCGGTGTAATGAGTGTGTTTACTTTTTCTACTTTTACATTAAACATATTTTCGATCTCTTTTTTAATTTGAGGTTTTGTAGCATTTTTATCAACTATAACTGTCAGGATATTCTGAGACTCAAGTAGTCTAATAGCTTTTTCTGTGGCTAAAAACTCTTTCACTATCATGAAATCACTCTCCCTTGTAATCTTTTAGACAAAATATCGATAGATGACTTCGTATATATTGTTAACCTACCTGGATGGCCACCCGGAGCTAAATGAATAACGCTTACTAAATTAGCCGCAACTACATCCACTCCCTCTATGTTTGAGCCAGCTTTTACAATAGGAGCCTTAATGTCTGAAACAATTATAAGAGGACCCTTTGCTCTTTTATATTTCCTACCCCTCATTTTTCCTTTGCCCGCTCTTATTCTCACTCTATCTTTAACTCTCTCAATATCTTCATAAACGCTAAGTTTGGGAAATACCTCGTTAACCAATACTTTAGCTTTATCTACCTTCTCTAAATCATCACTTACAACTATTGGGAGCTCTTGTGCTGAAAATCTATGACCCCTAGCTTTTACGAATTCAGGAAGTGCGGTGGCTGCAAGTGCACTTATCACTGCTAATCTTTTCTCCTTCTCATTAACTTCCTCTATTATTCTCTTTTCTGTGGTAGGAGGAAATGCTAACCTTCCACCCACGGTGTTCGGTGCTAGTGCGGCTTCCCCGCTCTGCTTAACTCTTGGAACTCTGGCTAATCCTAGGTTTATTCCAAAGCTTAATGCACTTGTTCTCTTCCCTGCCATAGGGTCTCTTCCTTTGGACTGAAGTGATTTCGTAAATTCTGAGATAAACACTCTTCTTATTAGATCTTTTCTAACCGGGTAACTAAAGAAACTTGGTAGTTCTAACTCCTCTATTTTATTACCTTGAAGATCTAGGATTGGAACCTTTTTTGATACTAGTTCTAAATACATAATTTTCACCCTTGTTGGCTGGTCAGATTTACATAAGTTATTTTAGGAGCTGACTGAGGAGTCCAAGTAGGTCTTATAGGATACCTCAAGAATAACGGCCTCTTCTTGCTGCCTATGGTGGATCCTTCAATCACTAAGTACGTGTTCCTTACTAAACCATAATTAACAAATCCTCCTGCTGGATTTATCTCTTTGAGATCTTCTCCTATCCTAAGTATCCTCTTATTATACTCAGTTCTTCTGTGGAAGCCCATCTGACCGGGTTGAGGAGTATAACTTGGGGTTGATATTGAAGGACCTCTAGCACCTATTTTTCTGCTTCCTTTTCTGTGCTTATGCCATCTCGGTAACTCAACAACACTATACCTTTTTATTACTCCTTGGAACCCTTTTCCTTTTGTCACTCCAATAATATCGATCAACTGTCCCTCCTTGAACACATTTTTCACCGGTACTTCCTTACCTAGTATTGATAGAGCATACTCGAGTTGCTGCTTTATACCGCTACCTCCACCTATTTGTATCTCAGCTACATCGGGCTTTTTCTTCCCTAAAGAGGGAACTAGATAAGGCTGTGTCACAGTTAAAACTCTTAGGGCTATTATCTTATCCAGATTATTTGTTATTTCATCAAGTTTAGCCTTCATTTTTTCCTTATCTAATTTCAGATTAGTTATCTTTCTCTCGCTCAATATCTTCATTAGCTTATCATTAATGTCCCCCCAATATTCAGTGAGAACAGCTGGTTCTCCTTTTGAGTTAATGTAGTAAGCTCTCAAGGCAACCGGTATAATTGGCGGTGTTTCTAATATAGTAACTGGAACGTATATCTCCTTTCCGTAATTTGGGGAAGTTTGTTTATCATCAATCATGAAAATATGAGTCATTCCGGCTTTGTAACCAATAAAACCGAGTAGCTTAGGCTCATTAGATTGAATTATAGGCCAGCTCTTAGGAGTTGGAAGGAACTCTCTAGACCTCTTTCTGGGACGCAAAGCTGCTGATCCACGTCTTGGCGAGGATAACTTACGATGACCCATTAAATTTCCCTCAGTCCCTCTTTCTTAAATTCCATTAGCTTATAAGTGTAACTATTTTAATTCAGTATGAAGTTAAGTAAAGCTAAGGAGGCTTGGAGAGCTTCTTCAGCTCTCACGTCTTTAACTCCTTGTTTCGGTATAAAATTTACTATAAACCCCTTAAAATCGTGCAAATCCCTTAAAACCCCGTGTTTAGGAGGGCCAATTACTAAGTATAATCCTTTCTCTTCATATACCTCCCTAATCTTGCCTTCAACCTGGCTTAGATTAGCTCCAGATCTACTGGCTATAATTACATTATCTGAATGAGTCACTCTTTCGAGCATCTTTTGATAGGATATCAATCTAGAAGTAAACCCTTTATAATAAGGGTAAAAGGAGTAAGGTTTAACCTTCTTTGCCAAGCTATCACTTACTATAACATAATCGGAATGAAAATAATCATAGGAGAACCTAAGCCCGAAATCTCCCTTTTTGCCCAGACGGATCTCTCCTTCAATAAATTCTGGCGAAACTTGGTGAGACGCAATATTGAGAGGTTGAAGAAGTCCGACCTTAGAGAGAGACTTTCTTTTAGGAATGTACTTCTTTAAGTAAGGAGGTGTAAGTGCATAATCAGAAATTTCTTTAATCAATTTCCAGCCTTTCCTCTCTTTCTCGGTCTCATATACCCATAAAACCTCGCTTACTCTGAACTCGGCTAGAGTTCTCAATACGTAAGATAGTTTTATGGTAATTTCGCTCAGTGAGCTCTCTACGTCTAAAATTGAGATAAAGAGTGTAACAATTAACTTTTTCCTTCTAGGGTAGGGAAAAATCAAGCCTTCCTTACTCCTATCGTATATGTTTCGTCTTCTATTTCCCAATCTCTAACTACTTCTCCTTTGGCTTCACCGATTGTTATTTCTTTTGCTCTAGTCTCTTCTTTTATATAATTAATCCACTTCTTAATTATAGACGCTCTCTCTTCTGGTGCTTTTATTGTAAGATTTATATAATCGTTAACATTAAGGGATAGTTCCTTCCTCATGAACTGTATTCTCCTTACAAGGTCTCTTATTATTCCTTCCTCTTCTTCCTCTTTACTAATTTCTTTATTGATTACAATTACACCTTTGTTGAACCTTGCAGAAACATACCCAAGCTGAGTTTCCTCTATAATATTGACGTGATTTACTTTTATTTGGACGGGTTGTCCTTCGATTACTGTTTCATGTATTCCTTTGTTTACAATATCGTTAGCAACATCTTCTCCGTTCTCCTCTATATAGGACACTACTTTAGCTGAAAGTTTCTTAAATTCTGGACCTATAGTTCCTCTATTAGGAAGTGCCTTTACTTTACTAAATCTCTTATAGCCCTCAATACCCTCTACTTTAACCTCCTTGGAGTTAAGCATTGACCTTAATACATCTATTATGTTACTAACTAACCTACGATCTTGCTCAGAAACTAAGAATACATATGCTTCTTTTATCGGCCACCTTAGTTTTATCTCAGCTTTAGCTCTAGCATTAAGACCAGCTTCAGCTATTTCTTTAGCCTGTTCAAATGCCTCCTCTATCTCTTTATCAATAAACTCTTCTTTTACCTCTGGTACTCTCTCCATACTAACTGACTCCAATCCGTCAACAACGAAGTCATGATAAATTTTCTCCGCTATAAAGGGAGTTACTGTAGATAGCAATATTAACGAACCTTTGAGAACCTGATACAACACATAGTACATCGCTATCTTATCAGGGTCATTAGCTTCATTCCATGCTCTCTTTCTGGTTAACCTAAGATAGAACCTACTTACATCTTCTGTTATAAACGTCGTAACCTTATTAGCCAGTTCATGAACTTTGTAGTTCTTCATTGCTTCTGTAACTTCCCTTAGCATTCTGTAGTACCTAGATAATAACCATCTATCTTCTGGTTTGAGGTACCGCTTTAGTGATTCAAATGTATATTGACTCGGATCGAAGTTGTCAAGATTCATATAAGTGGATGCAAACACGTAAACGTTCCATATTACGTTAAGATCCCTCCTAGTAAGATCTAAAGACTTCCACGAGAATTTAGCGTCCTCCCAAGTAGTATTTCTCAATAGCCATAGTCTCAGAACGTCTCTACCATACTTACTGATCACTTGAGAAGGCTCAACATAGTTCCCAAGGCTCTTATGCATCTCTCTACCTTGTTCGTCAAGCATAAACCCATGAACTAAAACCGATTTGTAAGGAGCTTTATCCAATAATATAACTCCAGCTCTTAAGAGGCTAAAGAACCAACCCCTAAGCTGATCATGCCCTTCTAACACAAGATCTACGGGACCTATCTCCTGCCAGGTTTTTTCCCAATTCTCGCCTAAACTTGCAAAGAATGCTACACCGCTGTCAAACCATACGTCTGCAACATCTGGAACTCTTACAGCTTCTCCTCCACACTTATTACACCTAACTTTAACATTATCTATCCAAGGTCTGTGAAGGTCTTCAGGTACGTCGTTTATTGCAACTTTCTTCAGCTCTTCCTTACTACCTACAACTATTGTATTTCCGCATTTCTGACATACCCATATAGGTAAGGGCGTTCCCCAGAATCTTTGCCTACTTATGACCCAATCTCTAATTTCCTTAACCATATTTCCTATCCTAGTCTTCCCCCACTCAGGAACCCAATTCACGTTATCAATTTCTGACATAAGTTCGTTCTTGAGTTTAGAAACGCCAATAAACCATTGTTCTATAGCTCTTAGTATTAATGGACTCTTGCATCTCCAGCATACTGGATATCTGTGAACGATTTTACCTGCATATAGTAAAGCGTTTCTATCCGTCAGGTCATTTATTATTTCATTCGCAACTTCCCTTACCTTTTTATCCTTATACTTACCAGCCTCTTCCGTGTAGATTCCTTGGTCATTAACAAACATGAGAACGGGCATGTTATACTTTTTGCCTATTTCAAAGTCTACATCACCATGACCTGGTGCTGAATGAACTAATCCAGTACCTTCAGTTAAGGTTACATTCTCGCCTGCATCAACAACTTTATGATATCCTTCAGCTTTAGATTGTGCTGGTACTATATCTCGTAGAGGGTGTTCGTATTCTAACCCTATTAATTCATCTCCCTTAAATGTCCTTAATACCTTATACTCTGTTATTCCGGCGTCTTTCATAACTTCTCTCACTCTATCCTTTGCGATGATCAAAATCTCGCCTTTTACTTCGACCTCGGCATACTCAAACTCTTTATTTATCATGATAAATACATTAGCAGGGATCGTCCATGGCGTAGTCGTCCATATGAGTAGATATTTATTCGGTGTTCCTTTAACCTTAAACTTTACATATATAGAGGGATCCTCGAGGTCTCTGTACTCAGAAACTTCATAATCCGCTAACGTAGTTTCGCATCTAGGACACCAATGTAAGACGTGGACATCTCTATATAGAAGTCCTCTTTCATATGCCTTCTTTATTACTGCCCAAGAGTTAGAAATATACGTGCTGTCCAGAGTATAGTAAGGGTTATCCCAATCCATGAAGACTCCCACGTTCTTAAAGTTCTGTGTTAAGGCTGAGGCGTTAGTTAACGCTAGCTCCCTGCATTTATTTATAAAGTTTGCAACCCCTATTTTTTCTATAATGTCTGATTTTTTTTGTATACCTAATTGCTTTTCGGTAGCAACTTCTATCGGTAAACCATGAGTATCGTAACCTGGCTGGTCGTAAGTACGATAACCAGCTAGTCTCTCGTAACGTAATATACAGTCTTTTATCACTTTATTCCATACCGTACCTATGTGAGGAATGGGGCTAGAAGGATAAGGAGGTCCGTCTATGAATAGAAACTTTCTAGGTAATTTATTATTATATTCTTTAAGTTTCTTATATATATTATTATCATTCCAGTATTTTAATACTTCATCCTCCATTTTTAGAGGATCAAATTTAGAATTTAGGGGTCTTATCTGACGCTGAGATAATTTACATCACCTTACTTGAATTATTAACTAACGTTATTTAAGCATTAACTTAGATAATGGGAAATCGCATTTACCAGCTCGTCCGTGGTACTGTTACCCCCTACATCAGGGGTTAGGTGTTTCTTTTCCTCGTATACTTTATAAATGGCATTACGCAGAGCATCTGCAGCTTTTGCATATCTATCCTCTTTAGATAAATCATACATCCTATCTAGCATCATCGCCACAGACAACAAGAATGCCGTAGGATTTGCTACATTTTTGCCAGCAATATCGAAAGCGGCACCATGAACGGGTTCGAATAAAGACTTTTTATCCCCAATATTTGCAGAAGGAGATATACCCAAGCTTCCAGCTATTTGTCCAGCCTCATCACTTAGTATATCCCCATAAACGTTCTCTGTAACAATTACATCAAACATATTAGGATTTCTCACCAAATTAGCGGCAGCCGCATCGACGTACATCTCAGAATAGTCGACTTTACCCTTTAGCACACTTCTACATGCCTCTGCAAATAAACCATCCGTAACCCTCATTACATTAGATTTGTGAACGCATGTTACTTTCTTCCTTCTTTTTAAAGCTTCATTTAACGCCATTTGAGCTATTCTTACTGAGGCTTTCCATGTAATTATTTTCATACCTACCGCTACCCCGTCAGCCGCAATATACTCAAAGCCCTTATAAAGATCCTCTGTGTTTTCTCTCACAACCAAAATGTCTACATTCGAGTACTTACTTTCAACATTTGGTAGAGACTTAGCAGGCCTTAAGTTGGCGTACATATCATACATAAGTCTTAGTTTTACAACAACATCAGCAGCTGACTCCCCTACAGGTCCCTTAAGGATCATATCAGTCTTATCTATAATTTTAAGACTTTCTTTAGGTAATGCCTCCCCGTATTTAGCTAGAGCCCTATCACCGGCCTCTACCTCTACATAGTTTATAGGTAAGCTGTATATTTCATTGAGTTTAGCTAAGATTATTTTTGACTTTGACACTATTTCTGGACCTATCCCATCTCCTTGAATAAGGGCTACTGTGAAGCTCATCATAATAAGCATTATAAACTGATTTTTAACCCTTTAGCATTAATTAATGCGACAAGATCCCTAAGAATTTCCAAAAGATTAGGCGATAGCCTGGCTATAGTTTTCACTTCATACTGTATCACTGTTGAATACGTTTCCAATTCCTCCTTCGAGTAAATATCGAGTCTCGTTACATGCACAAGTAAATCAATAAATAGTGAATCGCTCCTGCTGAACGCCTTATAGATAACTCCTTCGTTAACTATTTTTACAAATCTATACTCGAAAATAGAGAATTCCTCTTTTACTTCCGCTTCGTCGCAGTTAGAAAGAATACTTATGGCGTTTTCTAAGTAAGGGATACCGTCGTATACTTTTTTCCCTAAGTCAGGACTGTTTTCGTCAAATAAAAGTTTATAGAAAATCATAGGATCGTGAGTAACGTTAATTATGCATGAGTTTCTGGCTTTTAGATTATAATAAGTTAACGTATTCCTAAAAATTTTTGAAAAGTAATTATTTCCGTCCCTAATTATACCGATAGGAGAAAGATTTTCAGATATTCCTGAGGTTCCGAGTATGATCTCAAAAACTCCATTGTGAGGGAATACCTTATTTATGTAATCTTCAACCACACTCATAAATATGGGATTATATGAAAAGGTAAAAGAGCTTTCACGATACGGGGAAGTAGTTAGCGGAGATAGGAAAGAAAAATATCTTGTAAAGCAAATTAAGGCTCAGTTCGAGCCCCACTTCGATGAAATTAAGATATACCCGACTGAAGTCCTTAGTTGGTCTAATAAGGAACTAGAAATAGAATGTGAGGGGGGAAAAGTTCCTAAAAGCGATATAGTTACACTACCTTACTCGCCTTCAGCTGATCTCGAGACTGAGAACTATAAGATAATTAGTTTGAATAACTTGACGGAACTAAGCGTAAAATACGGATTACTTGGTAACGAAGGAGAAGTACTAATTTTTACATTAAACGATGATACTTTACGAAAGGTAGTTTTGAAAAATAGAATATTACTCCAGAATTCTCCTCAACCTCCACCTTATACTCCAGCATTTTTCGTAACCCAAAATGCACTTAAATTTCTTAAAGGTAAATGCAGATTCTGTACTGAGAATATCTTTAAAAATTCTATTGGTTACAGTATAGAAGGCATATCTAACAGAAAGAGTGATGAAAAAATATATGTTACTGCACATCACGACCATTGGTTTTACGGCGAGCATGACGATCTCGTTGGAGTAGCGTTACTGACCGAACTCATGAATGAAAAGTATGATAACGAAATCCATGCTATATCATTTACTGCAGAAGAGAGCGGTTGTTATTTTGAAAGTTTCTCGTGGGCATGTGGCTCTAAAACGTTCGTGGAAAATAATGCAAAGAGACTTGAGGGTACAAAGTTTGTTCTTTCGCTTGATAATATAGCCGACTCTCTCTATGTATACTACACGCCAATATTGTCTATACCCCTTTCTAATAACATCACAGATGTGAGTTATCCGTCGCCTTACACAGATAGTTATAGATTCTTAAGTGCTGGAATCCCAACCATATCCTTTCATTCCATAAATTACAAGTATTATCATTCTAGTCACGATATATTGACAGTAGAGGAGGCTAAAATAATAGAGGAAAATATTATCCCTTTGATAATAAACACCTTAAGGAATACTAGGCTAACTTCATTGGAAGTTTTTATGAACTATATTAAAAACCAAGTTATTGAGCTACCGGTAGAAATTAGAACATTAATCACTAACATTGAAGGTAAAAGATTTGATTATAATACAATCCTTCCTCTTTATAAATCAATCCTCTATTCTAACGGAAAAATAATGACTACAATTTTCCACACGCTTAAGGGAATAAAGGAAAGTTACTTTGATGTTTATGTAGCACTAGAAGACTTTGGGGAAATAGAACACAAGGAAGGTTCTAACGAGGTCAATTATTTCACGTATTTAAATCGTCTGTACAGAGAAGAGACTAAAAAATTCTACGCTCTATTATCAGATATATTTTAGAATATTTCTTCTAATTCCTTTAGATTGTTTACGACGTAATCCGCATATAATTCAGCGTATTTAACTCGCCCTTTTCTATCAATAAGTATAGCTCTTAATCCAGCTTTTTTAGCCGCTAAACAATCCTTTACTGGATCGTCGCCTACCATAACGCATGAATTAGTATTAAGGCCCATCTTTTCACAAGCAACTATAAACGGTTCTACATTAGGCTTAGGCTTGATATTATTTTCTCCTCCTATGATGATTATGTCGAAATAAGAAATTAGAGGAAACTTTGAAAGCCTTGATTTCTTATCTCCCCACTCTCCATCACTATTTGTTATTATGCCTAGTTTGAAACCTTTCCTCTTTAAGTACTCAATAAGGTCTAATGCATCCTCGTAAGGCACGTTATTGGATGCAACGCTCCAATAAATTTGCGTCCATTCGTATAAATCCTCCATCCCTGCTTTGATTCCCAACCTATCTAAAGCTGTCTGCCACCATATTTTTCTGTCATAAACGCCTTCTTCATCTAAAGACTTAGCTATCTCAAAAACAACTTTCTTAATTTCATTTTTTTCAAGCTTATTATTTGAATAATTCTCTACTACGTAATTGTAAATATCATCTACTACTTTCTGTAATGCTTCGTGTGATTTTTCCTCAAAAGAAACCAATGTATTATCAAAGTCGAAAAAAATAGCATTAGTATTTCTAAAAACGTTAATCTCTTCCATATAAAATCACGATAAGAAGTCCTCAACTTTAGGCAATTGCTTGGGCTTTCCTTTTCTCTCCCTTATTTTCATAACGATATCAGTTAGTAAGCTGTCTGGAACTGGAGCCCATCTGCTAAACTCAGTTCCCCAGAATGCTCTACCCGCACTTGCTGCTCTCAATTCACTGGCTAATTCGAAAGACTCTGATACTGGGATCTCAGCGGTAATTCTGGCAACGTTTCCACTTTGAGTCATGTCAAGTACTTTTCCTCTTTTCCTAGTTATAACTCCAGATACATTACCTACATACTCCATTGGTACTCTTATGTCAAGCTTCTGTAAAGGTTCTAATAATGTGGGCTTAGCGGTTAGGAAGCCCGCGAAAATCGCATTTCTCACTGCTGGGTATAACTGAGCTGGGCCCCTATGGGCTGGGTCTTCATGTATTACTGCGTCGTGAAGCACTACTTTTACTCCTCTAACGGGTTCAAATGCTAATGGACCCTCTTTCATAGCTAGCCTATATCCTTGGATTATAGTGTCCATTACTTCTCTCAGGTGTTGTACACCACTGGTTGCATCAACGAAGACGTTTATGTTTTCATCAATCGCCACTATCTTTTTAGCCTCATCATAGTCCCAACCAGCATTATCTCTCAATATCTTAGCCATCTCTTTATTGTCCATATCCTCCTTTATTGTACCGTTCGCAATAAGCTCGATAGTCTCATTATTTAACGGCTCTACACTTATATACAACTTATTGTGCTTATTGGGCGACTTACCTTCAAACACTTGACTCTTAGCTCTTATGCTTTCTCTATAAACTATAATTGGTGGTGTTGTTACTACGTCTACACCGTAATTCTCTTTTAATAGTTGTAACGATACTTCTAAATGAAGGAATCCCATACCTGAAAGCAAGTATTCGCCAGTCTCCTCATTAATTTTTACAACTAAGTTAGGGTCTTCAATACTTAGCTTTCTTAAAGCATCAATCATCTTAGTTAAGTCTTTCGGATTCTTCGGTTCTACTGAAATAGTCACTACTGGCTCTGAAACGTAGTGTAGGCTCTCAAAGCTTCCAAAATTAGTGTCTTTGAACCTCACATCTATTGCTGTCTCACCTGACCTCGCCGCGTCAAGACCTAGTGCAGCTGCAATGTTACCAGCTGGAATCTCTTCGGCTAATTCCCTCGTTGCACCCATGTAAAGGCTTACTTGTAAAACTCTTTGCTGCTTCTTAGCGTTCACAAGCCAGATTTCTTCTCCAGCTCTCAAAGTTCCTGAGAACACTCTACCAGTAGCAACAAGACCGGCATGAGGGTCAACTTTCATATCGTTGATCATGAGTACGATAGGTCCGTTAGGATCTGCATTGAGCATTGCCTTTACTAAATCATTGTCTAAGTCGCCTTTCCATATCTTCGGAATTCTATACTTCTGAGCCTCTCTCGGGTTCGGAACTAACCTAATTACAGTGTCTAAAAGAGCCTCATGTATGGGAGATTTTGTACTTAATTCTTCGATCTTTGATTTATCTCCGCTTGAGTAAGCGTTTACTACATCACTGAATTTGACTCCCTTTTTAGCTGCCATGGGGACCGTGAATCCCCACTTATCCTTAGCTGAACCAAATACCACGTTACCTAGTTCTGGTCTAATTCTCCATTGCTCTTTAAATTCTGGTTCAGCATACATCTCTATTAAGTTGTTGACTTCCATTATCAGATCCGTAAGTTTCTTCTGAACTTCTTGAGGACTAAGTTTTAGCTCTTTTACCAATCTATCTACTTTGTTTATAAATAGAATAGGTCTTACCCTTTCTTCGAGGCTTTGCCTCAATACTGTTTCTGTCTGTGTCATTACTCCTTCTACTGCGTCAACAACAACAATGGATCCGTCTAAAACTCTAAGACTTCTAGTTACTCTACCGCTAAAATCTACGTGACCTGGTGTATCAATCAAGTTAATTACGTAACCTTTACCTTCAACCTCGTGGTAGAGGCTGACGTTAGCAGCCTTTACTGTGATACCTCTTTGTTGCTCTACAGATAGATAATCTAACGCTAATGCCTCACCAGCAACTTTCTGGGAAATAATTCCTGATGCTGCTAATAATGTATCACTCGTTGTAGTTTTACCGTGATCTACATGAGCAATTATACCGATATTTCTAACTCTTGTTACATCTTTCATTAAAGACAGTACTTGTTCTACTGTCTTATAACGTGGCAAGGCTTATATCACCGTATTTAGTTAGTAAGTAATGAGTTTGAATATTAAAGTGTATTGGGAGTTATACTTACGATAGTTTATAACTTTCTCAACTATGAGAATAATTAATTAAAGTTCATTGATTATCAATTTTACTCAATATATGAGCGAAAATATCCAATAAGATTGTTTCATAAATTAAATTTTTATTATAAGAACTTACTTAATCAATATATGAGCGAAAATATTGTATATGATGTGATCATAATTGGAGCCGGAATAGCAGGTTTGAGTGCAGCCCTTTATACAGCAAGACAGAAAATGAAGACATTAGTAGTGTCAAAAGATTTAGGAGGACAACTTACGTTGACCGAACTTATAGAGAATTATCCCGCAATAGAGTCATCTACCGGACTTGCCTTAGCTCAAAAAGTAGAGAAGCAGGCTAAAAAATTCGGAGCTATGTTTATTTACGGAGAAGAAATAAATAAGATCGAGAAAAAGGGAGATATTTTCTTAGTAAAGGGAATAAAAGGAGAGTATATAGCAAAGACTTTGATCCTTGCATTCGGTAAAACTCCTAGAGAACTCCATGTGAAAGGAGAACAAGAATTTAAAGGAAAAGGTGTGTCATATTGTGCAATATGCGATGCCGCTTTCTTTAAAGACAAACCTGCGGCTGTAGTAGGTGAAGGAGAACCGGGGTTAGAGGCGATAGAGTTACTTTCCAGATATGCAAAGCCAGCTTATTATATATCTAGATCCGCAGTGTTAGTAGGTTCAGACGAAAATCTAGTTAAGGGTGTACTTAGTAACAATAATATAAAGTTATATTTAGGGTATACTGTAAAGGAAATACAAGGAGACCAGAAAGTTTCTAGAATAGTGATAAGTAACTTAAAAGACGGAAAGACTGAGGTGTTAGAGGTAGAAGGAGTTATTATAGAGATGGGTTATGAGCTGAGAACTGACTTTGTAAAAGATTTAGTGAAATTAAATGATAAAGGAGAAATTATAGTTGATGAGCTAGGAAAAACAAGTATGGAGGGTGTATTTGCGGCTGGTGATGTGACATCAACTCCCTACAAACAAGCAGTAGTAGCAGCAGCGGAGGGAGTTAAGGCAGCCTTATCGGCATACAATTATCTTAGGAGTAAATCTGGCTTACCACCGGTCAATGTTGATTGGAAGGCCGAGAAAAAGAAATTCAGTATGCAATTAAGATTGTAACTTAGAGAAAATCTAATATCCCTCCTGATTTTTTCTCCTGCCTATTTTCGCTGTCAGCAACATACTTTGTATGAAGAACTCTGTAAATTTCTTCAGCTCTTTTTCTGCTCCCTATGACTTTTTCCAGTTCTGCAATAGAGGCCTTACATAATCCTTCTATTGAACCGAATTTTTCTAAAAGCTTAGGCGCTAATTTACTACCTACATGAGGCAAAGACTCCACGACGTATATTTGTATATCTTTCAAGCTCTCAAACTTAGGCTTATCATGAAGATTGATAATACTTCTGTATCCATTATCTTGATGATTTACTACTTTATCAGCTAGTTTATATAGAATATAAGCAGTATCTCTTTTGCTCGTAGAATAGATAATCCTAACTCCGTAGTCCACTAATGCAGATATAAGGGCAGCATTTATTGCATCCCATTTATCCGTAATATTTCTCACATAATCCAGCTTCCCTTCAACGAGTAAGAAGGGTTCTTCATAAGCTTCCTTCAGCCTTGACAACTGGTCGAAAAACCTCTTGTCATAAACTGAAGCTACTAAGTCAGAAACCGACTTCCTTTCTACCCCGATCCTCTCGGATATCACATAATCTGCAACGCTTAAATTTTCTAAAACAACAACCACACCAAAATCTTTAAGAAGATCTGGAATCCCACTTTCCTTTTCCCTATAGTCTGCATAAATGCGTAACACAGTATAAAAAATCGTTGTAATGACTACTTAAGCCTTTGGTACTCCACTGCCTTGTGGATAATACTTAGCCATTAATTCGTTGACCTTCTTTTGCCTCTCTTCGAGTTGTGCTCTCAACTTAGCCTCTTGGTTCTGATAAGTCCTTGACCTTAACTCAAGTATAGTCTTCTGTTCGTCTAGTTCTTTCTGAATCTCGTCTTTATTGACCTTAACTAATAAGTTTCCTACCATTTTATATACTATAGCATCGGAAGGTAGCTGAGTTAATTCTTGCAAAACTTTATTTACTTCACGTAATTGATTATCTATAACACTTTTCTCTGTTAATACTCTATTAAGTTGATCTTGTAATTGCTGAAGTTTTACAATCTCAGCCTTAAGCTCGGGGGGTATTCTTTCGGTCATTATTTTTCACCTTGTTTAATGTCTCTATTATTGTGTATATCCAGGATATATAAGAGTTCATTATAGCTCTTCCCCTACTTATCGAATTAGCACTTATTATAATAAGACTTTTATCCTTGTCAATATTTACTACTCTTTGGTCTACCTTCTCCAATAATATCGAATTAAACAAAATTTTCCTCAAGCTGTCATCTACATTCTCAAATTTGATTTCGATCAATACCTTCATTATAATCAAACCTAATTATGGGACCTAAAATATTATTTTGGTTATCTAAGAACTTTACTTGATACAACTTCTTATTACCTTCAGTGATAATCGCCTCGCCGTATGCATATGCATCACATGAAGATATCGAATAATAGCCTAAATCTAGTAACAATTTCTTTATTGTATCATGTTCTATTGACCCTATACATCCTTTTCTTACTTTTTTTGAATCTTTTTCGACCTTTAGTATCTCTTTCCTCAATGTTACTCCCAAAATTCTAAGGTTATACTTTAGAGAAGAGGTATAAAGATCATAAACTAGAAAAAACCAAGGATTACCCTTTCTTATCCCAACAATCACAAGATACGATGCTTGAAAAAACTTGGCTTTCCTAAGAATTGCATCTAGGCTTTGTCTACCTCTGTTTATACGCTTTGAGAAAGGTATAATATCTTCGAGTTCATTCAAAAACGATCTAACTCTAACCGGGGCGTCTCTAGTAGACGTGAGAATAACTCTAGTACGGCGTATAGGCAAGCCCCGCCCACTTTGCGCCGCACTTCTCACAATACCATATACCGGCCGCTAACCTGATTACCTTACCGGTAGTTTTACACACAGGACATTGATGATCTTTATACCTTTTCTCCATTATTTCTTTCCACTTTTTCCTCAGCGATGATCCATATCTCGGTCCAAATCTACCTGCTATTCCGGTAACTTTCCCCATAGTTCTTCACACTCTTAAAGGTTAAGGTACTTTTTAAGTTCTTCGAGTAAATATTGAGCTGCACTCCTACTTATATTCTCCATCATATCTACATCTTGCAAAGTTAGACTACCACTGAAGTTCTTCTGCATACCAACTATCCTACCATCTCTAGTATATGAGATTGATAACTTCACATCAGCTATACTTTCCTCATCAATGTTCGGATCTACAATAATATGGTTTCCTATTTTCGCTGTAGTTACAGTAACAACTGGATAATTAATTGGAATAATATCAGTTTTTTCCTCTCTTATAATACGAACATTCTCTCCCTCTACCTCTATCTTAGGTAACTTTGTATTATACAACGCGGCTACTGAAGCTAAAGTACAAGCATCAAGTATATTTCCGTCATAGTTAAGTACATAGACGTCAACCCATGCTGTCCATATTTTTTTACCAGGTATAATCACTAATTTTGATAGATCTACAGCCTTGGAATCCCTTAAACTTCTATCAACTACTCTTGCTAACTCAATAGCGTTCTCGTCTGGTGGGCCGGGTTCAAAAGTCTCATAAGCTAATGGTAATAACTCAACGTTAACGACCAAATTACCTTGATTTGGAGTATCTGGAAATGGTTCCTCTTCTTCTAGTTTTACACCAGCTAAAACAGTAGTGTCACCTAACTTAACTAGAGCCGAGCCCTCAGCTTTTTTTGCATATCCCAAAGTTATCGAAAGTTTTCTATATTCGTTCAACTTTCTGCCGTCTATCCTGACTCCTCTATCTAATGCTGCTAGTATATTCTCCTTTTTAACAAACGGGACTATATTTTGATTAGAAGGTGTAACTGACATTTCTTTTACTCCTCCTTATATTCTGCGTACTTCTTCCTCAAAGCATCTTTTTGTAAATTATAAATAATATTAATCCCTTTTTGAGCAAGCTCAAGACCTTTCCTAAACTCTTCAGGAGTCATATTACCGTTAAGTTGAAGCAAAGCTACTTGTCCTAGAGAGGGAAGCATTGCGACAGGCATATCAGCTTCTCCCCACATATCTTCCGGCTCATTAAGATCTAAAACTATTATTCCATCAGCTTTTCCTACTGCCACTCCTGCTATCAAATCCCTCAAAGGTATACCAGCATCAGCTAAAGCCATCGACGCTGCCATAAGAGACACTAACCTAGTTCCTGCATCTGCCTGCAAGACTTCCATAAAGACATCTATAACTGTTCTCGGAAATAATTCAGTTAACACTGTAGACTCTAAAGCCTCTCTTATAACTTTAGATAACTCAATTTCACGTCTACTAGGTGCAGGATTTTTCCTCTCATCTGTCGAAAAAGGTGTCATATGATATCTTACTCTCAAAGATGCCCTATCTGGCAAAGCTAAATGCCTTGGATGCATCTCCTTTGGTCCATAAACCGCCGCTAGTACTTTGGTATTTCCCATTTCAAAAATAGCCGAACCATCTGCGTTTTTCAATACTCCCAATTCTATCTTTATAGGCCTCATTTCGTCAGGTCTTCTACCGTCAGTCCTTAGCCCATTTTCAAGTATTAGTCTTGGCTTCTGCACTTGCATCATTTTTACTCCCACCTAATTTCTCTCTCAAATAAGCTCTTATTCTTTCTGTTAAGCCTTTTATATGCGACTCTGATTGAATGATGTTGATGGCACTTATTGCCGTTTCTTCACTTAAGCTATTTGCACATTTTACGAGAATCCTACCATTCTGAGCTACTTGGATATCACAACCAGTCTCTGATGTTAAAACCTCTAACATACTCTTATTTTTACCTATAACTCTTGGTACTTTAGCAGGAGAGATCTCCACTATAACCCCAGAAGATATTCTACCCAATCCTTTACCTTTAACTGTTAAAACTGGATTAATTGTCCTATCATATGCTTCAACCTTTGCTAATATATAATCACCTATGTTTAGAAACCTCCTCAGATCTTCACCTGGTGCTATTGCCCTTCCTAGCAAGGAAGACGCTGGTAAATAGGCAGAATAAAAAGATTTAATATCGACTACCCATCCATATATTTCTATGTCCTCGATCAAACCTATGACTGTATCCCCGATTCTAGGATAATAACGCTGACCCTCAAGAGGTATTACCTCGAAAATATTTCCTTCTTTCACGCTGAGAAGTCCCGTAATTGCCGAATAATACTTATTACCTATCTTGTAAAAATAAGGAGACCACGGAACTTGGAATTCTCCCTCAGCTATCAAATCACCTGGTGTGACAATACTCCTATCTTGATAGAAAATTTTAGAACCTGAATTTTCTACCATCTATTTCACCTGGACAATTTTCACTTCAACCTCTCCTTTAGTTAGAGAATTTAGCTTATCTATAACTTCCTGTTGAGCACCAGCCGGTATCTCTATTTCAGCTACTAATGTCCCATCTCCCAACCAATTAGTCTTCTTTACCTCTCCCAAATTATGTAACTGAGACTTAACCTTTGAACTGTATTTAGGATCTACTTTTATCTCAATTAAAGCCTTAGCTATCTTTATAGGAATTACTTTAGCTATTTCCTTTACAATCTGTAATGCTTGTCCCTCGACGTCCTTATTTGGATCGATTTGAACTTTAGCTTGTTCCATAGCCATTTCTATTCTAGTTCTAGGAATTGGTAAATTAGTTTTTGGATCTATCGCGTTCCTAGCTATATAATCTATCACTTGTTTCCTTTTATTCTCTAGTATTTCCTTTCTTTGTTCTGCCGTTAGCGGTATCTCACCTTTTAGTATTATCTGTTTAGCCACTTCTTCAAAATCAGTAGTACCAAATACTTTCTTTAGGGAAGAAGGTGATGCTTTCAAACCTTTTTTAACATCTTTATAAATAGTATCTGAAACGACTACGTCAGACAAGCTAACACTCTTCCCATTTCTTAAATCCATAGCCTCTTTCGGTCTCACTAATATTTCAAACCTTTCTCCCCCGTGTTCGTATCTAGCAATAACCATTTCCTCCTTTTTCGTCATATATTTTTTAACGCCCCCCTATAACTTCTGTAAAATAGAAGTTCTTTCCTCAACCGACATCTTCCTGAAAATTCCGACATCTGTAGAGGCATAGCCTATTTCTACTGTAGAGGAAGCTAATTTCTCACCAGGTTTTAATGTAGAAGCTAAAGCCCTGAGTGCTAAAAGTATCGTATCTTCTACTGATAAATCTTCTTTATAATTCTTCTCTAGATACTCAGTTGCCACAGAACCTCCTTGTCCAATTGCTACTGCATAATAAGGCATGAACTGTCCGCTAGGCTCTGTCATAAGTAATTTTGGTATTCCCCCTTTGTCAACTCCGCCAATTATCAGTGCTACACCAAATGGTCTTACTCCACCATGTTGTGTATAGGCTTGCTTTATATCAGCCACAAGTTTGGTCAAATAGTCAATATTTATAGGCTCGTCATAAATTAACCTATGTTGTAGTGCTTGAGACCTAGCATAGTCAATTAAAATTCTGCCATCTGAAGCTAAACCGGCAAAGCTACAACCTACATGATCATCTAGCAGATAAACTTTCTCTATATTGTCAACATCTAATAATTGTGTTGCTTTCTTTTTCTCTGATAATAGTACTACTGCAGACTTTGTTTTAACTCCCAAAGTAGTCCATCCTTTTCTTACAGCTTCAAATGCATAATCTACTTGGTATAATGAGCCATCTGGAGAGAATATGGTTATGGCTCTATCATATCCCATTGCCGCTGGTCCAAATGCCAATTTTTTCTCCCAATTATGAGTACATACTTTAGGTAAAAAAGTGTTATTCAGCTCGTCGCGTACACATCATTCTTACAGTCTGGGACGGCGTCATCATCTAATACCTATTAATTTCTTTGCCCTTTTTAAGCTTCCTGTAGTTCTTCTGGGGACTAGTAAAACTTCTTGCCCGTTGATGCTCTTTACGAGAGGTAGACTAGCGATAACTATTTTGTATCCAGCTCTAGTACTCGATATAACCCCGTAATTTTGGTAAGTTAATATTACTTTTGGGTTAGAAATCTCTAGCCAAGCCTTACCTCCTAATTCCTTTACAGCATTACGAATTGCCGATTCTAATTCAGCTTGTGGAAAAGGGGTAGGGATCATTTCGAATACGATATATCTTTTCACCTTAACGTTTTTACCAGCCCTCAATTTTTTGAAATATATCACCTTATACCTAACTGAATATAATGTGAGAATGACAAGCCAGATAAATATAACGACATCAATAAGTAGTTGTCCTATCATAATTACCAATTAGTAATGTAGGGTTATTATAAATCCACTTTAACGCGTCGCTCTCATTAGCACCCAATGTTACTAAGAGGGAAAATTTAGATAATGGAGACCATATTTCATTAAACTTCGAAGCACACGATGAGAGAATAGGATATTCAATCCACTTATTCCACTGGATTACTTTATAGATGACGTCTACCTCTAGGTTTTTTAACTGCACTTCAACCGGCTTCTTGGCTTGTCTTATTAAATTCAAACTACCCTTCTTACCAATTAGTCCTATGTTTTTTCTGTCTAATATCAAAGCTGCTACTTTGGGAGATTGTAAAGAATACTTAAAAGCCTCAAATGATAGCGGCTTTACGAACAAGATTACCTTATTATCTTTAATCTTACGTATATACTTAGCTATCTCCTCTTTAGAACTTAATTCCAAAGAAAGTCTATATCTGGAGTCGTACTTATCCTCTGAAAGAACTTCATCGTAGCCCAGTTTTTTGGCATACTCTCTTAATTCAATTGTCTTTACGCAGGTCTCTACTAACAAGATATTTCAGCTCTTCAACAATTTCATCTGTATTCCTAAAGTTCTTAAAGGATATTACTAATTTTATAACATCATCCCCGTCTCTTAGGAAAATCTTATTTTCCTCTATAAATCTCTGCTTATCTATCCTTAAATGTAATTTTCCTTTGTCAGTCCTTGCCTGCAAAGTAGACGCTAACAAGATTAGATCCATCTTGTCTAATGAGTTAAGAATCTTCTCGAAAACATTTTGAGCCTCTCTTCCTTTCATTTTGTATTCTATAATTTCAATTCTATTGCCATAGTGACCTTGAACTACACTATCCTTGACTTCGGCATTGTCTAAGCTAAAAAAGGACTCTAATGAGTTAAGTATTTTATTTCTATCTTCTGTTTCATGACAAAATACAGAAATTGAAACTAAAGCTACCTTCATTTCCCAGGTATCTTATCGAAATTCTGTAATCTATAGTACTTTGAAGCTTCGTGTCTTTTCTTTAGTTCTCTCTCCTTCTGTTTCTTCTTCCACTTATGTGATATCGTTCCTTTTAACCCTCTACTCTTCCTTAATCCTCTAGCTTTCTTTCCAGCACTTGTTAAACCTCTAAATACCCTCTTCCTATTAGCAGGGTCTTGTAACCACTTTAAGTTAGGATCAGCCTTAATGACTGGGTGGTTTGGATCGACCATTATTATCTCATAGTATTTATACAAACCGTCCTCTCCGACATAATAACTACCTAAGACTTCTAAGTTGGGGAACTTTCTTGCAGCTCTTTCTTCGGCAATCCACCTATACCCCTTAGATGGGGAGTATCCATAAACACCCATTCTTTTGGGTCTCCTGCCGCTGTTAGGTCTAGGCTTATTTAAACCTCCTCTTCTTACTCTAACTCTGACTACTACAAAACCTTGCTTAGCCTTGTAACCTAAAGCCCTCGCTCTATTTAATCTAGTCGGCTTCTCTACTCTTACAATAGCTTCATCTCTTCTCCATTCTATTAACCTTTTCCTCAGCACACTCTTTTTCCACTCCTCTTTTTGCCATGTCGCTTCTATGTAACTATACATTGATGATGCCATAATTCTTCTACTCACTTAATTAACAACTAATTAATAAACTCATTTGTCCGATAATATCTTGAATGATAACTGTAGGACTGATAGGAAAAACAAACGTAGGGAAAAGTACATTTTTTGCTGCTGCAACTATGTTAGATGTAGAGATAGCTAATAGACCTTTCGTAACTATTGAACCTAATGTGGGTGTTGCATACGTAAAACAACTCTGTGTACATAAAGAGTTTAATGTTAAATGTAACCCCAGAAATTCAATATGCATCAACGATTATCGCTTTATTCCAGTTAAACTAGTAGATGTGGCAGGATTAATTCCAGGTGCCCATGAGGGAAGAGGTTTAGGAAATAAATTCCTTGATGAGTTGAGAAAAGCTGACGTGTTAATTCATGTAGTAGATGCTAGCGGAAGTACAAATGAAGAAGGAATTCCAGTAAAACCGGGTATAAGGGAACCTGAAGAAGATATAAGTTTCATAGAAAAAGAAATTGAGGAATGGTTCTTTTCTATTATATCTAAAGATTGGCAAAAGTTTGCAAGAACTGTCGATCTCACTAACAGAGATCCCGTGGACGAGCTTTTATCTAAGCTCTCAGGGCTATCAATTAACAAATATCACATTATAGAAACACTCAGAGAAACAAAGTTAGAAAATCTAAAATTAATGCAATGGAGCGAAGAAGATCTCAGAAATTTCAGTAAAAAACTTAGGGAAATTTCTAAACCTATTATCATAGCAGCAAATAAGTCAGATATACCAGAAGCAAAACAATTTATCCAAAAACTTACTAAAAAATACAAGTGGGTAATACCCACTAGTGCAGAGGCAGAATTAGCTCTAAGAAAAGCTGCTAAGAGCGGCTTGATAGAATATATTCCAGGTGAAAGAGACTTTAAGGTGCTAAAACAACTCCCTCAAAAACAGAGAGACGCATTAGATTATATAAAGAAAAACGTTTTAGAGGAGTACGGGAGCACCGGAGTTCAGCAGGCGATAAACTCAGCTGTATTTGATGCTCTGGGAATGATAGTGGTTTATCCCGTAGAGGACGAGAAAAAGTTAACCGACCATAATGGTAACGTACTTCCGGACGCGATATTAATACGAAAAGGATCTACGCCGAAAGATTTAGCTCAAGAAATACACTCTGAGCTTGCCAAAGGTTTTCTCTATGCAATAAATGTTAGAAACAAAATGAGAGTAGGAGATGATTATAAGTTACAAAATAACGATATAATAAAAATAGTTTCATCTACTGCTAAGCCCTGAAAAATTCACCACGCCCTACATCTCTATTTACCACAGCCCCAGGATATATCCTAGCATAAGCTCCTATCTTAACACCGGGTAGAATTGTAACATTTATACCCGTTCTCACGTGACCTCCTATTATAGCACCAAGTTTTTTTCGTCCGCTTCCTACTTTTTTGCCTTTGATATTAACCTTTACTTCATCCTCATCAAACCTCAGGTTAGCGATTAGAGTACCAGCCCCAAAATTCACATCTTCAGCAATAACAGAGTCCCCTACATAACTTAAATGAGGGATTTTACTTTCTTCCATGATTACGCTCTCCTTTATCTCCACAGCATTTCCTACCTTATTATCTTTTACTAGAACAGTATAAGGACGTAAATAAGAGTTGGGACCGATAACGCTTCCTTCCCCTATAAAAACTGGTCCTTCTATATATGTACCGGATTTTATTTCTACTCCATCTCCAATGACAACCTTTCCCTTAATTTTTACATTTTCTTCTACTTTACCGAAATTTTCACTGGAAGGTAAATTGTCTAAAACCCATTTATTCACATCTAATATGTTCCACGGCTTCCCTATATCTAGCCAAAATCCTTGATATCTAATAACCTTGACTTGCGATTCTCTAGCTAGCATCGTCACGGCATCAGTAAGTTCTAGCTCACCTCTTTCGGATAGGGAAATTTTATCTAGGTAGGCAAATATGTCAGGAGAAAACTTGTAGATCCCTCCGTTGATAAGGTTAGAAGGCGGTATTTCTGGTTTTTCTATTATTTTTGATAAGTTACCGTTGTTCATTACCAGAACTCCGTAATCCTTAGGATTTTTCACCTCTACGCCAAGGATTGCGTTTTTTTCGCTTAAGAATTGCTTAAGAACACTCTTATCTCCTATAAACACGTCACCGTAAATCAAGATAAAGTCATCATTAATTACTGAAGATACAGCTTTCAGTGCAGCTCCAGTTCCTTTTCCTTCCTTCTGTTCGATTAGTGCTACACCACTTATGTTTTTTTCAAAATATTCTTTATGATTAGGACTTATTACGACCAAAACCTCATTTACGTACTTCCTTACCTGCTCTATTGTATCAAGAATTAAAGGTTTATCTAAGATAGGAATAAAAGGTTTAGGACGAGTATGAGTAATAGGTTCTAATCTTTCACCTTGACCTGCAGCTAATATTACAGCTTTCATAAAAATGTTATGATGCAGGAACTTTAATTACTTTAGTTTTCTCGACCTCTACCTTTCTAAGAGGATATATCTTCTTAGCCTCTTGAAATATATCATTAGCTAGTTTACCAAATACAACGTCTTGTACAAATTGATCAAATGTCGATTCTGCAGCCTTCTTTGTAACAATGTCAGCCATTATCTTCCTAATAGCTGTTTTTTGTGACCTATGAGCCCTGTATGTAGTAAGAGCTAGTCCCTTAACCCTAACTACATACCCGTCCTGAGTTGTTACATCTATTATTGCGTTTATTTTCGAACTTTTTCTTCTAATTAAAGACCTAATATAGTCTCTGGATAACTCATGACCTGCGAATCTCGTTACTACTCTTTCTCCTTCATTCCCTACTATCTTAAAATATAAGTGCACATAAACCATACTAAAATCTCCGGTTAAATCATAAAGTGTTGCCTCAACTTTTCTGTTAATCGTCTGCGAGACATCGAAAGCTGGAGTACTACCTAAGGGTACTTCCCCAAATACTTTAGGTGCTAGGATCGTAAACCACTTCTTAAGCTTCCACTTGTCCTTAATCGTCGAGCTAGCTTTTGATGACATGACTAACTTTTAATCCAACAACCTTTATAAAAAATTTTCACTCTATTTCATCTTCACTCTTTCCCTCAGCAATGCTAACTTTTACGTACACCTTTCGTAAAAGCCTTATAATCGTCCTTGCTTCTACCTCATTAGAGATACCTTTTAGAAGAGCTCTCTTGAGGGCAATATACATGTACTCGTCTCCTTCGCTACGTTTTAACAGATCTACTATTTTTTTAGAGTAATAATCTAGGAGTTTGATGGACTCACTCGAAATTCTCTCACCCTCATTTGTTTCTGCCTTTTTAACGTTTCGTAACTTGAAAACTTCATATAAAATTATACCGACTGCATGGGATAAATTCAAGACTGGGTATTCAGGATTTCCAGGTATATGTAGTAAGAAGTCTGCCTTCATGATCTCCTCTCTTGTTAACCCTACGCTTTCTCTACCAAATATTAACCCTATTTTCTTGTTATCCTCAATAAATCTGTCCAGATTCCATGGTTTAATCGACTTTCTCAATAAATCTCCTTCATTATCTGCTATGCTTGAGGTAGCTATCTTTATATCAAGGTCTTCAATCGCGTCATCGTAATTGGAAACTATAACGACTTTCTTTTCTAATATCTCCCTACCTTGGGCAGAGAAATTAATTGCTTCCTGCATGTTACATTTAGGATTAATTAAATAGAATTCATCTACACTGAAATTCTTTACAAGTCTAGCTATAAAACCTACGTTATATGCTCCTTCAGGTTCCACGACGATGAGCCTTATCATTAGCTACCAACTCCAATCCCATAATTGTCTCATAACCTATTGTTATTTCCCTCTTATCTGTTATTTTATAATTTATATGTTTAATTTCTATAAGTAAATTGTCAAAATCCGATAAAGAGGAGAATACAATATATATTCTTTTAGCTCTAATACTATTAAGAAATCTCAGAAGGACTTCGATCCCATTCTTACCTCCAGACCAACTATACCCTATCCAAGAATTGTACTCTTCGTAAGGAAGGTAAGGTGGATTAAAAATAGCTACATCATAAGCTACATCCTTACGTAAACAAGAGAGAAGATCACAGTTAATTATATCAAATTTCTCAGGGTTCACGTTATTTAGTTTAAGGGTGCATAGAGTTGCCTCAGTTGCATAAGGATTTATATCAATAAACGTAACCTTAGCCCCTTTTCTTATTACATAGAAACCTAGAATGCCGCTTCCAGATCCCATGTCTAATACTTTGTCTCCTTGATTGATCTTCAAAAGATCTAGGAGTATTTCTGTATCTTCCCCTGGTTCATAAACGTTTTCATTTATACATATTCTATACCCAGAAAATTCAATAACTCTATTACTTGACATGGTTTAAAGTCCCTTATCCTCCTATCTGAAGTGACATTTAATCCACACAATTTAGCTACTGAATTGAGTTTTTTATTCTTATACGAACTAACACACTTTAGAACTTCGTCCACATGCCGATTATAATCTCTAACTCTCTCGAAGATTGCTATTTGAGAATAAACTCTAGGTCTAGGTGAAAAAGCTCTCGGAGGAATTATATCTTTAGAATGGATGGTAAAATGATAGTGGAGTGTAAATGATATATATGTAGCCTTGTTGAAAACTTTGTCTATAAAATCTTTTTGTAATAGAAGAACTAGTCTAAATATCATAGAATTTTTTACCATTTCTCTCATAAAATCATAAGTTATATAGTAAGGAAGTGATGAAACTACCTGACCCCTAAAAAAAGGCGAAGCTACGGCATCGGCTATTACGAGGTTATAATCCTTCAAATACTTAGTTAATGAATTATCAATTTCAACAGTTAAGTCCGGTCTTAGTAATGTAGTTAAAGCACCTTTTCCTCCTCCTACTTCGATAATAGGTCTCTTGGAAAAATCAACGTAAGAAATTACTTTGTTTATGGCTGTTAAATCTATTAAAAAATGCTGACCCTTACTGGGCATCTTTACTCAATCTTTCCAAATAGCCCAAATACACGAAGTGTTCTGTAGGTTTTTTCTTCTCTTCCAATGGATATACAAAGAGATAGTATTTTTCACCTCCTTGTATTTCCTTTATTATTCTTTCTACTATTATTCCGATAACGTCCTTTATCCCGACTCTTTGTTCTATATCTCTCAAATCTTTAAAGGGTTCTTTCTTTCGTTCTTCTAAGATTGTCTTCAACGTCTTCTTCCCAATATTAGGTAATAGCTCGAGTGCGTGTAATTTTAACGTTAAAGGCTCAGCTTTATTGAAAAACTCCGTAAACAACTTGGCTTTATTTTCTACTATTAATCTCAGTACTTTCACTAGTTCATCCTTAGCAACAGACGTGAGATCCTCATATGTGATGTGAAAGTCTATCTTCAGATAAGAGTTGTCTACTAACTCTATTCTCTGCTCCAACTGAAAGTCTTGGTGGGAATTAAGAGGAGAAGCTTCCATAAGCATGAAATAATCTTCTCCTACTAGTTGAAGTACTGGTCTGTTTTTATGTACAGTGTGTTTGTCAAGAGGATTACCTTCCCTTAGATAGTCTAGGACGTATACCGCTTTCTCCATCCGCTCCTTAATTGGTCTTTTCCTTTGCATACACTGTATTATATAATTTTAAAAGTAAAAACCTCAACTCTCCATATGGTTCTTAACTATTTCAATAATCTTTTGGACTTGTTCTGTAGTATAAGTTGTGGAAGTATCAGTTGCCAAAATAATTCTAACCTCGTCTATAGTCTGAGGGCATAGGCTAGCAATCATAGCCCTAAGTTCTTCTTTTTTAACTATTTCCTTTAACTCCTCCATTATTTGTTCTGCTCCCTTACTATCACACTTTGAGATAGAATTTAAGTAATCGAACGTCCTCTGAAGTAGATTCGATGAATTACCATTACTTATTAAATCTTGTAGGTATTTTTTAGCTACAGAATAAGGAATATGATGCTCTTCTATAACTCGAATGGAATAGGACAAAAATTTTCACCTTTTAACGCCATTAAAAGGTTCTAAATGTTCAGGTCTGACGATAATTACCTTCTCCTTATCACCAAGGGTTACTTTAACCTCGTAAGCCTTTCCTCTCTTTCCCACTATTATACCTACTCTACCATGATATCTTCTGTGGGGCATCCCCTTATGTATAGAGGGATTGATTCTTATTGTTACGTATTCTCCCTCCTTATACTCATACATTAAAGAACTTAAAGGTGGTACAGCACCACGCTCCCTAACGCTTTTTGTTAGTAACTTTCTAGTCCTAGTCCTATAACCTTTAGAGTGAGCAACCATACTATATTTACCCCTAAAAACTACAATCAGAGTATAAATTAAGATTTTTGCTTTTTATTACAATCCCTAAGCTGTTCATTGTATCATATAAGTTCACGTATAGGCGGGTAAAATAAATCCTTAATAGCATGGGAAAGAAATATAAAGTCAGACATAATATGAAATACTTGCGCGGGGGTGCCCGAGCTGGTCAAAGGGGGCGGACTTAAGACTCCGCGGAAGTGATCCGCTGGCGTAGGCCTGCGTGGGTTCAAGTCCCACCCCCCGCATACTTTTCATATTCCTATTTTCTTTATCGTTAAATTGCATTTCAGCCAGGAAAGCAAATCCTTAAGAAAAGCTCTTCATAACCATTTTACTTTTTAGCATATAAGACTCATCATGTTTATTAAACTAACCAAGGAAAACCAGTGGGCCCGCGGGGACTTGAACCCCGGACCACCCGGTCTCTCAAAGACGTTATGAGCCGGGCGCTCTACCGGGCTAAGCTACGGGCCCTAACACTATAATAGTGTTAAGGAATGTTTTAAAAATGTTATGGTCGTTTTTACCAATTAAACCTAACAGAGGAATCCCATCTCTCCCTCAATACTGCACACTATCAGAATTAGTTAACTAAGTTAATCCATAAGGAAAAGGAATTGAGTTTAACATCTTTGTAAAATTATCTGTAACTTTTCGTTTTTCCTAGTAAATCGCACACATTCTAATTGAATCTGACCTCGAAATGGGAGAGCCCCAATCTAAATTGATTTTCCTTATCCAATATGATGATAGGGTTATAGGAAGAGCACCTAGGAAGTAGCTATGACCATTATTGACATATCAAAGTAAGGAAGAGACATTGTTATCCATTAAATCATCTCTTTAACAAATTCGCCGTAGGTATACTTAAATTTCCATGTGAAGATTAAGCAAAGGAGGTTAAAATATGGACTATAAGGTTAAAGACCTCTCACTCGCAGAGCAAGGTAAAAAGCAAATAGAATGGGCAGAACTTCACATGCCAGCTTTAATGGAGATCAGAAAACAGTTCGAAGCGGAAAAACCTCTTAAGGGGATCAGAATAAGTGCAGTCCTTCATGTGACTAAGGAAACAGCTGCGCTAGTCAAGACGCTAAAAGCCGGAGGAGCTGAGGTTGCTTTAGCTGGAAGTAATCCTTTATCAACACAAGATGATGTTGCTGCAGCCTTAGTTGAAGAAGGTATACGCGTCTTCGCATGGAAAGGCGAGAACGAGAATGATTATTACAATAACATTAAAGAGATAATGAAGTATGAGCCTCAAATAGTTATGGACGATGGTGGTGACCTACATGCTTACATACACGAGAATTACTCAGGGAAAATCATAGGAGGAACTGAGGAGACAACGACAGGAGTTATCAGACTAAAGGCTATGGAAGAGGAGAAAGTGTTGAAATACCCCGTGGTAGCAGTAAATAATGCATTTACAAAGTATTTATTCGACAACAGAATAGGGACTGGACAGAGCACTATCGATGGAATTTTGAGGGCTACCAATATTTTGATAGCTGGTAAGGTTGCCGTGGTGGCAGGTTACGGATGGGTAGGTAGAGGTATAGCTCAAAGGCTTAGAGGTATGGGAGCTAGGGTTATTGTCGTTGAGGTATCGCCTTTAAGGGCTTTAGAAGCGGTAATGGATGGTTTTGACGTCATGCCTATGAGTAAGGCTGCGGAAATCGGAGAGATATTCGTAACAGCAACTGGAAATATTAACGTTATAAATAAGGAACACTTTCTGAAAATGAAAGACGGAGCGATATTAGCTAACTCAGGTCATTTTAACGTGGAGATAAATGTGAAAGGGTTGAGAGAAATAGCAAAGCAAGTGAGGACTATAAGACCTTACCTTGAGGAGTATACGCTAGATGACGGTAAAAGAATATACTTATTAGCTGACGGTAGATTAGTGAACCTTGCGGCGGCTGAAGGACATCCGAGCGAAGTTATGGATTTAAGCTTCTCTAATCAAGCCTTGTCAGTGAAGTACCTTATCGAGAATAAAGACAAGTTGGAGCCGAAAGTGTATAATGTTCCTCAAGAGATTGACGAAACTGTAGCTATGCTAAAACTAAGAGGAATGGGAATAGAGTTAGAGCCCATGACCAAGGAGCAGATAGAATATATGAAGCAGTGGAGATACGGAACTTAAAACAATCTTTTTAGCTCAGAAGTTTTTCAACTTCTTTAAACGCTGAAGGATCTCCTAAAACGAACAAGGATTCCCCAGGCTTCACTTCAGTTTCTTTATCGAAATAGGGATCTAAATGACCGTCTCTAAGAATTGCGATCGGAATTACCTTGGGAGGAAGATCTTTTAGCTTTATTCCCTTCTTAACGTCGAACACTCCTATTGAGTACTCTCTTTCTCTGCTTGAGTAGATAATACCTGCAAAGGAGTTAGAAAGTGAGGCAAATGCTAGCATTCTTCCCATTATATCCTCATAGGGTATAACCACATCTGCACCAGCTGTTTTCATAATATCTACCATTGAAATGTCCTTAACCATAGTAACTACTTTTAAAGGAGGATTTAGTTTTTGAACTCTTAATGTTACTAGAAGTGTTTCGGAATCGTCGTCCATTGCAATTATCGCGGCTGATGCCTTCTCAACTCCTGCTGATATTAGATTATTTTCTTCTTTTGGATCTCCCAGTATTACATTATCCCCTATTAGTTCTTCATAAAGAATTTTAGACGAAGTTAAAACTACGTAATCCCTTCCTAATTGCTGTAACTTTCTGGCGGCTGAAACTATGCTTTCAGCATTTCCTATCAAGACTATGTGGTTTATCATATGTTGTCCTCTCCATCTCGCTCTGGCATCTATCCATGTATTTTTATTTACAAGGGTTCCAATTAAAGATTGAACCATAGATGCAAAAAGACCTACAGTGAACAAGATCAGTACGGTTAAGAATAATTTCTCATTACTAGGCATTGTGTTGATGTCTGGAGCGTAAAGACCTACAGTAGTTATGACGTTTACAGCAGCGTAAATTGCTGAAATCCAGTCAAGATGTTGATAATAGACGAATACTAGTGCTATTACGTAAACTACTATTGATAGAATTGTTAATTGAGGGTATATTTTTCTAAGAACTGAGTATGGTGCAGCAAAAATCTCTAAAAAACGTAAGACGAACTTATTCCAAAATTTTATTCTATCCACAAACTACGTTAAGTATTATTGAGTATTAAAAGGCAGTTAAAAAATGGAACTCAGAAAGTAACTAACTCTTCTTTTCTTGTTGTCCCGATTTAGGTAGTAGATAGATCTTATTCCCTATTATAGAGTTATTTGGCACTAATACCGTTGTTCCGTCTGGCTTGCTTAAATATGTGAATAATGTACTAACTTCTTCAATTATTCCTTCTTCGCTAAGAATATTAACATGATCCTTAATCCTAAATGGCCTAGCTAGAAGGATGAACATGCCAGCTACTGCTTGGCCTAGAACTTGTTGTGATGCAAAACCTATTACAATTCCTATAAAACCACCTAATGCTACACCTGCGGCCCCTCCAGCTATTCCACCGGCTATTGCAGCTACTAATGCTCCAATTCCTATTAGTCTAAAAACACTTCTCATTGAAGCAGCGGTCGAATGGTCGTACTTTAATCTCAAATTCCAGTATAAAACATTAGCAAATGCTTGAACTATAAAGTATCCAAACAATAGCGATAATAGAACATTTACGTAAGGTTCGTAGCCGGCTACCGATTGTGTACTTGCAGAGGCGTTGGTAGAACTGCTAGACGAACTGATATAAGGTATACTAGGTAATGAGGTAGTCACTTTCTCTAAAATGGGAAAAACTAGGTTGTTGATTATCGCTTCTACTACCACATAGAGCACTATATAAAAAATTAATTTACCAGTTGCTTCTCCTATTTTCTTCCTTATTTCTTTAATATCGGTTATTTCCTCGTCTTTCATCATTGGATCTGATATTTCTCAAAAATATAAAATTATTGCTACTTAAAATAATTTTCTATGTTTTTTCTCATTACCATATTTTTAATCACATAAAATATTTAAAACTGTCGAGGAACTAATCGAGGAACTAAAATGGTAATAAGTAAAAACTCTCGAGTTTAGAAAAACAATTGACGTGAATTTAAATTTATGAACAAAAAAGTAGCACGATAATTTCTTACATACTTCACCTAAAATTTTATTTTAAAATAAAAGTGGGCCCGCTGGGACTTGAACCCAGGACCTCCGCCTCTCCTAGCAGAGCTTGTAAGGGCGGCGTCCTAACCAGGCTAGACGACGGGCCCACTACAACTTTTTTAGCTTTGATCTTTTTTAAATTCTTCTCCACTCAACATATATGAAATTACAGCTAATGAAGCAACGGGTGGAACTTCACCCTTAAAGACAGGTAACTTATAAACGTCTCCCAAACTTTGCTCTATCTTACTAAATCCAGATTCCGTGCCTGAAAAGATTAACATTACTCTCTTCTTGTTGGCAATCATTGATGGAGAAAAGACCTTATCTGCTTGTTGAGAAATTAAGATTATTGCATCTGGTGAGAAAAGCTCTATAGCATCCTTTAAGTCTGGTAGTACTATAAACGATTTGTTTAATTTATAAGCTAATTTACTTGCATCTGCTACTCCTGCTTGAGCGGCTACCCCACCTATTTTAGTCACTATAACATACTTAATTTCTAAATTAAACGCTAGTTTTGCGAAATCTAATAATTTCTGAACACTACTTACATTATGCAGCACTACGAATATCTCGGGCATAGTATTCACTCATTATTTGTCGTGCGATCGCAGTAGATAAGGCTACTGGTACTGCTTCGCCTACTTGATTAAACTGATCATCCCTACTTCCAAGAAACACGTGAAAATCAGGATAGCTCATTAATCTTGCTTGCTCTCTGACCGTTAAAAACCTGTTCTCGTATGGGTGTATAAATCTGGAATTACCCATTACAGTAGGAGCTAGCTTATTAGGGTTAAGCCTTATGTATAATGGGATATTCCTACCAGAACTCCCTCTGAACATTGTTAGATAATCATCAATTTTCGTCTTTGCGATTTCCTTAAGTTTTCTCTCATTAACCTCCTGAACTTCATGATTTGGAACTTCGTTATAGGTTTTAGGATCGGATAGATCTTTGATTGCATCCCATACCTTAACATATCTACTCGACTTAGGAGGATCCAAAGGTATGTTAGAAATAAATACCCTTGTTCTTCTTGATGGACTTCCATAATCCTCAGCATTTAAATAGTTAAAGAATATTTTCTCATAACCAACTCTCCTAAATTCCAACCTAATTGCATCCTTCAGGCTTTCTGTATTAGTAATTGATGGAACGTTCTCCATAATAAATATTTTAGGCGAAAGCTCTCCTACGAGTCTTATGTACTCAAGAGTTAGTTCTCCTTTTTCGTCTAAGTAAAGTCTATCAAGAGGCTCTTTCATTCTGAACGGATTTGCTCCAGTGTAAGGTTCACAAGGGGGGCTACCTATAACTATATCAACCTCTCCTCCAACTAAATGTATTATATCGTCACCAGATATGTTACGTATATCATCTTCAATAACTATTGTGTTAGGAAAGTTAGCCGAGTATGTCCTTGCTGCCGAATGATTTATATCTATAGCTACTTTGATTTCAAATCCAGCTTTCCTGAAACCTAAAGAAAAACCTCCCGCACCTGAAAATAGATCAACTACCGTTAGTTTTCCCACGTTTTGTCTCTTTTTCTATTTCATCTTCTAACTGTTTAATTTTTTGTCCTAAAAACTGCCTAGCTTTTTCTGATTCATAATATTGAAGAACACTTCCGCATTTAGGACACTTAAACTCATTCTCTAAGGCCTCGTCCATAGTGTACTTTATATTATCTTGGGGGCAGAAGTAGAATAATGAGTCTTTTTCTTGTTCATACCTGATCTTTAGCTTATCAAGTATCATCCTCTTTCTATTCAAAAGAACATCGTTTATCTGATCTAGATTTACTTTCCAATAATAAATATATAAGCTGGAGTCCTTGTCCTTTGTTTTCCTACTAGCAACAAAACCCTGCTCAGAGAGTAAGTAGAGTTTTTTCCTTACCTCATTAGGTTTAACGTTAAGTTCTTTAGCCAGTTCCTCATCAGTTATTTCCGTTCTTTTCTTTAGTAAGTACTTTAATAAATCAGCCGCATCTTCACCGACCAATTCCTTCGCTAATTGTAAGATTAAGGTATCAGTCTTATCACTCACGTCTTACCACCTCCTTTCCTCTTTCTTTTGGAATAACAAGAAGTCTAGCATCACTAAATGATATATTTAGTTCCTCACCCTTATATATTCTGTCTAAAAAGATAGCCAGTGCAGACACTTCTGAATGAGGTTGGTTACTTACTGCTATATTATAATCAGCGTTATAATAGTACCATCCTTCTACTTTTTCTGAGCCTACTATTACTAATAAGGGAACGTTAATCTGAGCGAGCTCTGATACTTTTTCAGTAAGGTTTAGTCCATACATTGTTAAATGAACTACCTTACCTCCTTTTTCTTTCCAGTTTTTGACCAAAGTTTTAGGATTAGACACAAACTCTAACTTAAAGTAAGATTTTCCTCCCCATTCTTCCAAGACATTATATATCGTCTTAGCTAATTGAGAATCTTCTCCCTCAACGAAAACTCCTTTAGCGCCAAACGCTCTAGCAACTAAAATTACATGAGTTGTTATTCTCTTATCTCTTAAAGGTCTGTGTCCAAGTCTTAATACGTAAATATCTTTAAGTTCTACGCCCATACCATGTGGGTTAATTTCTCCTTTAAATAGTTAAGATTAATACCTTTCAAAGCTGATACTGGAATTATATCTTCTATCGGGGAGTAGAGATTCTCGCTTATTTTCTTTACTATAGCTATCTTATTCTCTACGTCTTCTTTCTGGACTAGATCTACCTTATTAAGGACTATAAGCATAGGTTTACCTGATATTCCTAGTTCACGTAATACTTCGATTGAACTGGTAAGCATTTCTATTAGCATACTATCATTGATTGATGCGTCTAATACTAGGACGAGAATATCAGCATATTTCGCTTCAGATAAAGTGACGAAGAAAGCCTCTACTATTTGTGGAGGAATTCCCCTTATAAACCCTACAGTATCTATTAGCAACACTTTCTCCTTTTTACCGTCAAGTTTTATAGGGATGGAGTAACGCTTAGGAGATGTTGTGGTGAACATAGAGGAGTCAACTTTTTGTCTTAAGCCAGTTAAAGCGTTGAAAAGTGTTGTTTTACCGGCATTAGTATATCCTACTATGGCTATCTTTTTGAAATCGTTCTTTTTAATCTGCTCTTCTTTAACCTTACGTAACTGCTCTAATTCTTGCCTTATTTTAACTATTCTCCTAAGGTATAATCTGATCGCCGCTTCTACACCGTAAACTCCAGCTCCTAGTGGTCCTTGTTGCTCCGTTATCTTTGTCTTTTTATACATATCTTTAATTATAGGTAACTCATAACGTAATTTTGCTAGCTCTATCTGAAGCTTTGCTTCTTTCGAACCTGCATGTAAAGCGAAAATCTCTAATAATAATAATACTTTATCCAGAACTTTTTTGGAAGGAATTTCCCTATACAGCCCTATGAATTGCCTCGATTTTACTAAATCAAAAATTATTATAGCTTCTATACTATTATCGTTCTTTATTTGTTCAAGTTTATCTTTCTGTAAATAAAAAACTGGGTTAGGTTTCCTTGGCAAAGGATAAACTTTTGCTATCTCATATAAAGCAGATTCTGCTAGAGCTACCGCCTCATCTTCAAATTCTTCATTAACGAATAATATCGCCTTCAACTTTTACCCTCTCTAATGTGTGCAACATCGCCCAAGGTTAGAGTGAAGTCCCCTTCTTCCTCTTCTTCTCCCCCTTCCTCAACTGGTATTAGCAACTTAATTCCTAAGATCTTTTCTAATTGTTTTGCTTGTTGAATCGTAGGCTTTAATTTTCCGCTTTCGAACCTTTTTATTATATTTTCCGAAACTTTGAGTTGTTGTGCGAGTTGTTGTTGTGTTAGCTTTAACTTTTCCCTTGCCTCTTTAATTAACTTATAATAATCATCTACTACTTCTAGCTCCACTTCACTACTTATCTTTGGTACTGCTGGTTTTATACTTTTCTTAGGCTGTGTCTGTTTAGGTAAATCTGCAATTTTTGCACTTTTCTTAATTTTTGCATAACATGTAGGGCATACTGTAATTATACTCCCTTCAAAAGACACTGTAATCCCGTTACCTTTAATAGGTGATCCGCATAGCTCACAGTATTTTAATGCTTGACTTTGCATAGGATCTATACTCAATATCCACTCTTAAACATTTTTAGGGTTTTTAATCAATAATAATACTGAGGTCAGTTGTCAGGAGAAATTGATAGCTATAAGTCTCGCAATTATTCTAATAATAATGATGATGCCATTGTGAGACTTCTTGAAGAAAAGATAGAATCTCTTACCAAAGAGTTAGAAAAATTAAGGCAAGATCTTAACTGGTATAAAGGAGAGTTAGAAAAATTACTAGCACCTCCTTACATCGAAGCTACTGTACTAGACGTCTTACCGGATGGGAGAGTAGTAGTAAGAAGTTCTTCGGGTCCTAATTTAGTAGTGAATGTGACTTCGTCTATAGATATAAAGAAAATAAAGCCTGGCACATCAGTTGCATTAACTCAAAGAGGATCTGCGATTGTTGAAATTTTACCCAATAGAGAGGATGTATTAGTAAAATCCTTTGAGGTCATTGAGAAACCTAACATTCATTACTCAGATATAGGTGGATTAGAGGCCCAAATCCAGGAATTAAGAGAAGTAGTCGAAATGCCGTTAAAAAATCCAGAGTTATTTAAGGAAATAGGAATAGAGCCACCTAAAGGGGTTTTACTCTATGGTCCGCCTGGGACAGGAAAAACAATGCTAGCTAAAGCAGTTGCTACTGAAAGTAACGCAACATTCATACAAGTTGTTGCATCCGAGTTCGCTCAAAAGTTCGTTGGAGAAGGAGCTAGAATTGTAAGGGAAGTATTTGAGTTAGCTAGGAGAAAAGCACCAGCAATCGTATTTATAGACGAAATAGATGCCATAGGTGCTAAAAGGATAGATATGGGAACTAGCGGGGAGAGAGAAGTTCAGAGGACATTAATGCAACTCTTAGCTGAAATAGATGGATTTAAACCTCTTGATAATGTTAAGATAATAGCAGCTACTAACAGAATTGACATATTAGACCCTGCATTACTTAGACCGGGTAGATTTGACAGACTAATAGAGGTTCCTTTACCAGATCTTAGAGGAAGAGAAGAAATATTCAAGATTTACTTGTCTAAAATGAAAGTGGACTCAACAATAGATTATTCAGAGTTAGCTAAATTAACAGAAGGTTTGAGCGGAGCTGATATTAAAAACATATGTACCGAGGCTGGGTATAATGCTATACGAGACGGAAGAAAGTTTGTAACTTATAATGATATAATCAGTGCAATAACTAAAGTGAAAAAGAGCAGATTCAAAAATAAAATCTCAGAGAGATCTGAAAAGTATGTATGATTAACTTAACCCAAGCTAAGCCAGCATCTTATGCGGAAATTAGAAAGTTAAAAACTATAGCGTCTTATCAGTTTTCTTCCACAATAGCAGATTGTTTATTTCCGCCTAATGAAAAATTTTTTATACAGTATTCAATCGCTACGAATAAAATCCGTAATATTTTAGATCGTAATCTTAGATTATTCTTAGTCTTAAGGGCACAGGATTATTTATTTTCTTTAACTGAAATAAGCGGACAAATCATAAAAAAGTGTAGTGATAAACCTAAGTTTAGGTTTGTAGTCCTTAATGATATATCACAATTCATAAAAGAAGGTAGAAACGTTTTCTGTAAATTCGTATTGGAATCAGACGAGAGTATAAGGGCTGGAGATGAAGTACTCGTTGTTAACGAAGATGATGAACTGTTAGCTATCGGAAGAGCGAGAGTGTCGGGAGAGGAAGTAAAACATTATAAAAGGGGTATTGCTGTAATTGTTAAGAGGGAGGTAAAAGATGAATAATATCAAGATTGTACTTAAAGGAATTAATGAGGATCAGTTAAAAGGAGTTAACTTCATAACAGGTTTTAGAACATTAGGAGAAGTCGGATATATAGCTACTAGATACATTGCCTTAAAACTAGGAATGAAAAGAGTTGGATTTGTACTTACAAAATATTTACGTGATGTCACTTTTCTAGATGAGTACGGGATAGCTACCCCTTTTGAACTATTTTATGATAATAAGAACCACCTTTTAGTTCTCTTAAGCCATTTATTACCTTTACAGAGAGAAGCTAATGAATTTTCAGAAACAATAGTAAAATGGCTGAAAAAACTAAACGTGACTAACGTTATCTTAATAGGAGGTCTCGATAAAAGATATAGAACCTCTAACTGTAATTTACGTTGGCTTAAGACTTCAAAAAGTCAGCTGAACCTAACTCACCCGATGATGGAGAAACAGTTATTAATGATCGGACCACTGGCGCTATTTACTATATATTCGGAGATCGAGGATTTGCCCGCTACTATATTACTACCATATGCTGATAGAGACAGAATAGACCCTGCAGCTGCGGCTATAGCGGTTGAAGAGGTAGGTAGAATCTTTAATATAAAGATAGACGTAGGAGAACTATATGAAGACGCTAAAAAGATAGAGGAAGAACTTCAAAAACAACTAGAACTGATCCAGAAAGAGCTTAATAGGAACGTCTCTGGAAGAGTTTATATGTAATTTTTCACATCCAACTATTGATAACGTAATGTCTTTGTCCTTTAAAGTATTCAGAAATTCTTTAACTCTCTTCTTAGTAGCTTGAAGAACTTCCTCATCTATTAGCTTAGGTATTTCGTGTTGAGAATAAGGAAAAGTCTCCCTTAATTCATATGGTATAAGTCCATAGAAAGGATTGAATAAATATACTTCTATATTTGGATCTGAACTGTTGTAAGAATCCTCACATGTTATAACGATTTTTTTATGCTCTGATAACTTTGGTGAAATAATTTCCTTTAACCTCAACTGATGCCTTTTTATTTCAGGTCTCTCTAAAGAATCTTTATTATAGAGAAATATACCCTTTATTTCCCCTTTAGTTCTTGGATCAAATTTTTCCAAATATTCGGAATATTTTAATAAGGATTTAAAAGCGTCATAAACCCTTGGATGCGAAAAAGCCTTTTGCTGAAGGTACTCATAGAGTCTTCCTTCTTTTATAGATTGTTTTATAGTATTAATCTCTTCTTTAATTACGTAAAGATTATGAAGAGCTAAAAGCCTAGTCCGCGACTTTTGATCAGTTTCTAGAAGGTCTTTAGGCGTGTATCGAGTACATACTGGACATGAGCAAGGAAAGTACTCTAGTTCTTCTAAACGATATACTCTGTCCCTAGTCATGTATCTATTATCTCTAGCGTATAAAATATATGAAGCCGAATCAAAAGAGTCAACACCTAATGCGACAGCAAATGGCATTATATGAGGAAGTCCGCCTCCAAACAAGTGGAATACTTTACCTCTAGTTACGTTTGACTTTGCAGTATATATCATATCTATTAAGGGAATATAATCATATCTTTGCATTAAAACAGTGGGACTGCCTAATGCAAGAATTTTAAATTCATCGACCTTTAGAGAATACCTTGCTGAATAAGATAACAAGTTGAGATATCTACCACCTTGGATAGGATAAACCCATATGATTTCCTCTAAGGAGTTCTTTATGTAAGATAAGGACTCATTAACCCTATTTATAGTCTCTTCCACAGTGTACTTAGCCTCTTCTTCACTTCTTACATCTCCAGTTGGCACATCTAAAATTACAGCAATATCTGGTTTTATGGTGTTTTCATACTCTACGATTTCTTTATTGGTAACGTTTACTTGACCATATTGCAAAATCTGATATGCACCTGAGTCAGTCATAATTACTCCATTGAATTTAAAAAACTCATGAATTGAAGACTTAAGATTAAAATTCTTCTTAAGTAAATAAGCGTTAGTTATTATATTGTTAAATCCTACACTCTTTATATCTTCTATTGTTATCTCAGATTTTAAAGGATTTATCACAGGAAAAAAAACTGGAGTCTCAATATTTCCGTGCCTTGTATTAAGTACTCCTATTCTACCAGCTAGATCCTCATCTTTTATTTCAAATTCTCCTACCATCTTTATGCTCCTTTCTTTTTCTTTTCAACATAACTATTGTAAATGTCGTACACTTTTTGGGCTAGGGGTCCACTTCCTTCTACTCCGTTCTCAGATACTTTTATTTTATCTAGAATAGTCACTATACCAGCTTCTTCATAGACCTTAATATCTGCTGATCTGATGTTCAATTCTTTTGCTACTAGTTCAGCAAATTCCCTAGGATCAAAAATCGGTGCATTTTTGACTAAGATCTCAGTAATCAATGAACCGTTTATTATTACTTTATAATAAGTGTTATTTTCATTATCTTTAGCGTTTGTTAATGATATCATAAACGGAGACAGTTCGAAAGAGCTTAAAACTCCAGAATATGTCTTATTATTAGATAGTTTTACAATTATAGTTTTATCGATTAAAGTATTTAGATCTCCACTTACTCTTCTACTGCTCATATCCATACGTATCTCAAAATGGTTAATAATATTTAATCCAGCATTTCAATTAGAAATATGCAGTCTATACAGCCAGGTAAGCTGTACCTCTCTTGTACGACTAGCAGGATTGAACCTGGTAGCCTAAAGAACTTGTTAATTCTAAAACTTGAATGTGAGAAAAATATAGTAATTGAGACTGATATAGTAGAGGAAATAAATTTATTCAAGGAGGGAGAAAAAGTTACAGTAGAAATATCGACTGAGAAACCCTCATACACTGAAAAAGACTTTTGTGCTCACGGTTATCTCTTCTATGAGAAGCTACAAGATGACGGTACAATTTTAGATCAAATCTCGCTATACGGATTAATAGTTAAAATTTCTTCCAAAAACTTGGGCTTAATAAAGGAAAACTTGTTTAAAATGATGGATCATGTATATTATTGCATAAAGAGAAGCTAAATATTTTTAAATAATTAGGATAGATATTTACTCCACTATCTTTATAAATTCTTCATTAACTTCTCCTTTTTTAATTATAAGTAAATCTATACCGTCTCCAGATGTTACATCTCTCTCTATAGAAGCTTTCATAGCTTTTATTACTAATTCCTTAGCCTCGTCTATTGATAGGTTCGGTTTATACTCACTTTCTAAAACACCAATCGCTACTCTTGCGCCAGATCCTACCGCAGCGTAATCATCCTCTATTAATGACCCTATAGGATCTAGTATATACATTTTCGGTCCGTCTTCGTCAAACCCTCCAAATAATAGTTCTGAAATGTATGGCATCCATTTATTCTGGTATAAGATCACTGATAATAATTGAGCTGCAGCTTTAGTGCTGATTTTTCTATTATTATACATTTCATAATATCGTATTTCAACGTCCATAATCCTTGTTAACGTTTGTACATCTCCTATTATTCCTGCACCAGCTATTCCAAAACGACCTATTTTAAACACTTTCTTGGCAGACCTACTTAATACAAAGCTTCCATAACTCAGCCTTCTTTCTCCTGCAAGAAGTATGCTATCACTTAATCTCACACCTAAAGCAGTCGCAGGTAATTCCTCCATAACAAAATAACCCTATTCAACAAAACCCTTTTATCACTTAAATTATTTGCTTAACATAATCCTCTATGTTACTCTCTGGTATCGTTACCTGAGTTTTGTTTTCTAGGTTTTTAATAGTGACTTTTCTTTCCTCAAATTCTTTTCTACCTATTATTACCAAGAAAGAATATCCTTCTTCCAGGTATGAAGGAATTAATTTAGATAACGACTGTTCTTTTAGGTTTAACGTTGTTGCAAGACCCAAACGCCTCAGTTTTTCAAGAGTTTTAAATCCGTAAGATATAATGCCTTCGTCATAATTATTGCTGCTTCTATCCTCAGAAAGTATAATCAATACGCCTTTTTTAGGTAACTTTTGTGATATTACAGAATTTAACACGAGAGATGTCCTTTCTATCCCCACAGCAAAACCTATTGCTGGCGTATCATTTCCTCCGTATAGTTCTATTAATCCATCATATCGTCCTCCTCCAGCAATACTAAATGGAACGTTAGGATGTGTAACTTCAAAAATAACTCCAGTATAATATGCTAAACCTCTTACAAACCCTAAATCAACTTTTGTCTTTACTTTTAATTCACTTATTACTTTATTAATAACTCTTATTCTTTCTATCTCCTCTTTAAGCCCTAAATATTCATATTTAGAAACCTCTTTTATTACTTCTTCATAAGAATTCTCGTCCATTTTATTTTGCTCTAATAAATACTGTATTAAACTTGTAAATTCGGATTCACGTAATTCCTTTACAGCCTCGTCTTTTCTACCCTTGTCTATTAAGTGAAGAATATGCTCTTGTTTACTTTCGTCAATATTCATTTTATTAAAAATCTTTCTGTAAATTGCAATATTGTTAATTTTAATTTCTATTTCATTAATCAAACCTAAAGAAAAATAGACTTGAATCAATAAGTTAAGAACTTCAATATCGGATAATGTGTTATTAGATCCTATAAGTTCGATCCCTGCTTGCCTAAACTCTCTATACCTACCATATTGAGGTTCATCATACCTATATACTGTGCCAATATAGAACAGCCTGAGGGGTTTTGGAAGATGTTGCATTCCGTTTAGATAAGCTCTAACTACGCTAGGAGTAAACTCAGGCCTTAGTGCTACTTCTCTACCTGCTTTATCCTTGAACACGTACATCGTATTTCTTAACTCTTCACCACCTTTTAGTGAGAACAGTTCAAACTCTTCTACTACTGGAGTATAAATTTCTGAGTAACCAGCTTTAGTCACAACTTCTCTGAAAGTATTTTCGATGAACTTAATCTTCTCTAGTTCTTTCCCGTAATAATCTTTCATTCCTCTTATAGGTTCATATGATATCAACGCTTCCCCCCTTCTTATTCAATTTTATTTCTGATAAAAAATAGTAACTTACATCCCCGTATTTATCAACTATAGCTATTACACTTTCCTTATCTACTTTCGAGGAGAATGCTACAAAATCTTCTATCTCTTTTACGCTAACTTTGTTATTCTCGTTTAAAGTCTTAATTATATATTTCCTACTCCCAGATTCTAAATAGATATATTTTCCAGAAATTTTTCCCTTCTTACCCCTTTGTTTTAAATCATTAATAACTATAAATTTATCAATATCATTATTTTCTGTCATCTGAGTCAGTATTCTTAGTTTTAGAACCAACTAAAAAGTATAATGTAGAGACATGTAATATCCTATGGAATGTCCATACTGTAAAAGTAAAAACTTGGTATGGGATTATAAGAACGGCGTAATTGTGTGTAGTAGTTGCGGACTTGTGGTGGATCAAATTTTTGATCAAAGTGTATATAATGATTATAATGATGAAATAGAAAATATATCTAACAGTAAATACATTACACCACAAGAAATTTTCTTAAATAAATCATTAAATTTTGTAAGTAAAACAAACAAGATATTAGATATAAATATAAAGGTAAATAGAGTGAAAAAATCTAGAAAAAAATTCGAAGAAAAATTAATATTTTATAATGGAAGTATAATAAGAGAATCCTCGCTTATACCTTTGAAATATATAGAAAATAATGAGAAATTATTTATAGTATATGATTTCATTGATCGGATACCTAAGTTTAGGGATAAGCACATAAAATACAAGGTAGCCCTAGCTCTTTATTTCTATGATACAGAATTATTTAGTAAGATAGAACCTATGCTTGGTATTAGTAAGAAATACTTTAGAAAAATTTTATCTACCGTTAAATCTAAAGAACGTGTTACAATAAGGAGTAAAATTGAAGAACTGTTTTCTAAGACAGAACAAAGCATGATATCTGAGAGGTTAACCAATCAATAAGGAAATAGCTTTGAGAAAAATTTTTATATAACCTCTTCTAATGGAAAAACGAACAGGTGATAAAGGATATGGCATCCACAGCTACAGTAGCAACCACTCCTGAAGGTATCCCAGTTATAATATTAAAGGAAGGATCAAGTAGAACTTATGGTAAAGAGGCGCTAAGAATAAACATTGCTGCTGTAAAAGCAGTAGAGGAAGCCTTGAAGACTACTTATGGACCTAGAGGAATGGATAAAATGTTAGTAGACAGTCTAGGCGATATAACAATTACTAATGACGGTGCTACCATACTAGACAAAATGGATCTACAACATCCAGCCGCTAAGCTCCTAGTGCAGATAGCAAAGGGACAAGACGAGGAAACTGCAGACGGTACTAAAACAGCTGTAATATTATCAGGAGAGTTAGTTAAAAAAGCTGAAGAATTATTATATAAGGAAATTCATCCAACGATAATTGTCAGCGGATTTAAAAAAGCTGAAGAACAAGCTTTGAAGACCATACAAGAAATTGCTACCAATGTCTCAGTAAATGACACAGACGTCCTAAGAAAGGTAGCAATGACGTCTTTATATAGTAAGGCTGTAGCTGGCGCAAGAGAGTATCTAGCAGACATAGTAGTAAAGGCTGTAACACAAGTAGCCGAGTTAAGAGGAAATAAGTGGTACGTTGATCTAGATAACATACAAATAGTAAAGAAACACGGCGGAAGTATAAATGATACACAAATAGTGTACGGTATTGTAGTTGATAAAGAAGTAGTACACCCTGGAATGCCAAAGAGAGTTGAAAACGCTAAAATAGCTTTGCTAGACGCCTCACTAGAGGTCGAAAAGCCTGAGCTTGACGCTGAAATTAGAATTAATGATCCAACTCAAATGCAGAAGTTCCTTGAAGAAGAAGAAAACATACTCAAAGAGAAAGTAGAGAAAATAGCCCAGACTGGTGCTAACGTTGTTATATGTCAGAAAGGTATCGATGAAGTAGCTCAGCACTATTTAGCTAAGAAAGGGATTCTGGCAGTAAGGAGAGCCAAGAAGAGTGACCTCGAAAAACTGGCAAGAGCCACTGGAGGTAGAGTTGTGTCTAACATTGACGAACTAACACCTCAAGACTTAGGATATGCTGCACTTGTTGAAGAGAGGAAAGTAGGAGAGGATAAAATGGTATTCGTTGAAGGAGCAAAGAACCCTAAGGCCGTGAGCATATTGATCAGGGGAGGTTTAGAAAGAGTAGTTGATGAGACTGAAAGAGCTCTAAGAGACGCTCTAGGTACTGTAGCTGATGTAATAAGAGATGGTAGAGCTGTAGCCGGTGGAGGAGCAGTAGAGATAGAGATAGCAAAGAGATTAAGGAAGTACGCTCCTCAAGTTGGCGGAAAAGAGCAACTAGCCATCGAAGCTTATGCTAACGCATTAGAGAGCTTAGTTATGATACTCATAGAGAATGGTGGATATGATCCAATAGATCTAATAGTAAAGTTAAGAAGCGCTCACGAGAATGAAACAAATAAGTGGGTTGGAATTAACGTTTACACTGGACAGATAGAAGACATGTGGAGACTAGGAGTAATTGAACCGGCACTAGTTAAGATTAATGCTATAAAAGCTGCTACAGAAGCTGCTACATTAATCTTAAGAATAGACGACTTAATAGCTGCTGGTAAGAAGAGTGAAAGTAAAGGAGGAGAAAAAGGAGGAGAAAGTAAGTCCTCCGAAGAAGACTAACCGATTTTTTTAATTTTAATTAATATATTTTTCCTTATATTAGGAGCTATGAAAACAGCTTCTCCTATATCTAATTTGTCTAATGTGTTAATTTGTTCTTTATCTAAGCCTATTGAATCTGATACTATCTTCTTATCTAAGTTGGATTTAATAGAATGAATAATCTTTATACTAGTATTTTTCATAACCTCTGGATCTACACTAGAAGGAGATTGCGATACTATACATAAGCCTATATTGAATTTTCGAATTTCTTGTAATGCCCTTTTCAATATCTCATTATTACCATTAAAATAATTTTGAGCCTCCTCAACAATTATAACAGCTTTTTTGTCTGGATCCCTAAATCTCTGGTAATATTCGAATAAAAATTTCATTAAATATAACGCATATAATCTCCTCAACTTTATGTTATATATGGTACTTAGATCTATAATATTCCCTCCCTTTAATCTCTCTCCTAAATCGATAAATGAGTCACCTCCATCTATTGAAAATAACTTCCTACCTTGTGGAGTAGTTAAAACGTATAATTTTCTGCCTAAGGCAAATTTTATATCTCTAATCATGTAAGATTCGGCGTTTATTGATTCTAGAATTAACTTTAAAGAAGTAGAGTCAAGCCTTCTAACTCGCTTTAGCTGCTCTAATACCAAATACATTAGAAATGTCTGCGGTTCGGTTAACTCTAGTGCTTCTTTTGTTATCTCTATTATATCTTCAGTGTCTTGCTCTTCATAAGCTATAGGATTAAGTGGAATAATATTATCTTTACCATAGTAGTTAAAATCAGATAAGTAATTCTTATACTCACCATGCCAGTCTAATACTACTACATTAAATCCCTTATCAAATAACTCCTTAGCTATCACTGAAGCAGTGTTTGTTTTGCCACTTCCAGTAGCACCAAATATTGCAATATGTTTAAACACATCTGATGACAAAAACCCTACAGGAATCTGATAATTATCTATCGTTTTTCCTATCTCGATATCATACTTATAATCCAAGAAATCGGATTCTTCAACGCTAAATCTTTTATAAAAAATATAACCTGAAAAGACTACACCACCCATCACCTTAGGAAAGGGCAAAAAAACACTATCGTTAATGGAGACAGGTTCTAAGGAGATATGAGGAGCAATGCTTTCTACTACATTTTTTAAACTTAAAACTTGTGTAATGAAGTCTGTTTCATCGTAATCGTTTTGAACCTCTCTATAAAAAATGAATCCACTTCCAGGAAAAGGGTCTAGAGTAGTTAAAATAGCTACATTAACCTTACGTTCTTTATGTCTTTTAATAACCTCTATAGCTTGGGAAATCTCTTTCGAGTAGTCGATCTGCTGATTACTTGTCTCCTTACCGATTATTTTAAATGGGACGTAAACGAATTCTTTGGAGTTGTACTTAATCCTCTGTATGGAGCCTTTAACTTCAGCTCTAACTATTACATCTTTAACTTTATGATATAAGTTCACTTTAGTTGTAATTAGCAATAAAATACCTACAATTCCAGATATTAGTAGTAAATAAATTATTGAAATATTAATTATGTGAAGTGAATTAACCAGAATTAGAATACCCATAGCCATAAGAACTAGAGAGAAAACTCTACTATCCATAACGTAGAATGTTAAAATTTAAGAGAGCCACTCCATTGAATGTATTGCATTTATCGACAATTTTATTCTGTCCTCTCTTGAACGTATCTTAAACTCTTTGTTCTCCCTATCCTTACAACATATAATTTGATACACAACCTCTACTTTTTCATTTTCTGATTTTACTTTACTTATAGCCTCATTAATATTTCTATCATGAGTTAAAAGAAGGAGAAAGAGTAGTGGTAGTGACTTAAATTTTTTCTTTATCTCATCTTTGGATAACAAGTACATAAATACCTCACAAGCTTGTTCTAACTCTATATCGCTAGGTAGATAAGGCAATATTTGGGAGACACAATCGTTTTCATATTTAACCAAAGACTTAACATCGTTAACAGAACTATTCAATTTAATGACCTTGACTGTTATTTTTAACCACCATGATTAATCGGAATTATTTCTATAATGTCTCCATCTTTTATTTTATTATCTTCTAGTAATCTGTAATCTTTACCATTAATTAGTATAATATATCCAGATTTAACATTTTTTAACTTATAATCATACAAAATACCTTTATTATTATCTAGTTTCTTTATAATCTCAATTATAGACTTCTCTTCGCCCTTATATTCTATTTTCTCATTGCCTAAAGTGATGGCTAAAGGTCCCCTAAAAATTATGATTAAGTTCATGCTCTACTCTTCACTTTCCTCTTCGGCTACTTCTTTAGTGGCTTGTTCTTTACTTAATTTAGCAAATCTAGTTAAATACCCAGCTATTCTATTCTTTACCTTTTTGGATTGAACATCTATGTACATGTCAACTAATTTCTTATTTGAGTAAAAATCTGCTGTAACTTGATCCTTAAATTTCTCATATAATTCTTGGGCAACTCTCTTTATGTCTTTTGTATAAACATTTCCCACGTTAATTACCTCCATAGTGTTAAAAAGTACCAAGAAAGAAAAAGTTAATCATGCGTTTCTCCAGTCGATTTACCTTTAGTATATATACTTTCTTTCGTCTTATACATGTCTGCTTCTTTCTTAAACCTCGGTTTTAACTTCTCTTGAATTAAAGGTAATGTTGTATACTCCATCTCTGTAGGCTCTAATCTGTGAGGCATGAATGGACCGTGTCTTCTCATATAATCTGCTATAACATTTGCTAATCTTCTTGCCTCATCAAATGCAGGATCATCGAACAGGTCGCTCGGACCTACTAACTTACCGTTCTTTACGTTAAATCCTAGACCTATTAGCCTTGGAGGACCGTCAAATCTAGTAGCTCTAGCGTCTCTTTGCGATACAGGCATTAAAGGACCGTAGTGACTACCTCTCATCCAACCAGGGACTAAATGAGGAAATGAGAACGCTTCAAGTGCTTCACCAAGTGCAGGTAAACCGTGTTGCAACCTAACTATTGTAACTGGGTCGTCCTTCCCAACATATTTTCCTGCTATCAGGTTAAGTCTTTCTATAGCTACTACTGCAGCTAATAAATTATCATCGTTTCTATATATTCTTCTAATTACATATCTAGCTGGTGTGCCGATTAATGCTAATAGATCGTATAACTCTTGAGGGGCAGTTAAAGTTACTGCTTCTCCTTCATATACATCTAGAACCTCAAATTTGAACCCGTCGTGCATTGTAGGATCTATAACTAATCCTGGTGTATTGAAAGGATCAGCAAACATTTTATACAGAGGTAAGTTAAAAGCACCTGGCTCAGTCTTATCAGCCATAAATATAGCTATCGGTTCCGAAATTCTTTCTTCAATGTCCATTTCTGCAACGCCTGGCCCTAAACCTCTAATATTACCAGAGAATGAATCTGATAGAAGATCTTGACCTGCTGCGTATAAGCCTAAATCCCTTGCCACTTCCGCTGCTTTTTTAAAGGCATTCCAAGCTGTTTCGTGGACTTTCGGGTCTAATTCTCCTCTAGTGTGAGTCATTATTAATTGTAAATCGTCACCTACATGTGTAATATAATAATCTATTAAAATCCCCTGAGCTTTTGCTTCCGCTAATACTTTACTTGCAGCTGCCATAGTGTCTGGATGCACTACGTGATGTCCAGCTAAGCTTCCAATATCTGCTTTTATAACACTTATAGTAGTTCTCATCATGCCTTAATACTTAAACAATATAAAAAACTTTACGTATTACTTTCCTCTCTAACTAATTTCATTGAGTAATATTCATTGTTTTCCTTCTGAATTCTATCTAGATAACTCCCAGGCTTATTTACTCTAGGCCTACCGCTATCCATATCTCTTCTAAATGTTATTCCTAGTTCTTTAAGGAACTCATTCATACCGGAACTAAGGCTTTGGGGCTTTTTAGCATGCCCTCTCAAACCCGGAATCCCTGAGAATACCATTACTCTATCTGCGATATAGTCATGAAGAGCTAGATCGTGATCTACCATAAAAGTTACGCTTTTTCTCTCCCTAGTGACTCTCTTTATTGCCTTAGCTACCACGTATCGTTCCTCTACATCTAAATACGACGAAGGTTCATCTATTACATATACATCAGCTTCTCTAGCTAAAGCTGTTGTTACATATAATTTTTGTAACTCTCCACCACTAAGGTCTGAGACTTTAGATTCTAACATTCTATGTAAGTTAAGCCTTTTGACTACCTCCTCAAAGAACCAATTAGATGAAGATAGAACATCCTTCCTAACATTTTCTAAGAACTCTTGAACAGTACCGTCAAAATTCGGAGCTATTCTTTGCGGCTTATATGATAATGATAAGCCCTCAGTTAGAACTTGCCCTTCGTCGGGATTTATCTCTGAAACTAAAATTCTCATAAAAGTTGTCTTTCCTATCCCATTTGGCCCCACTATGCCTATTACCTCACCTTCTCTAGCATAACCTTCTTCGACTTCAAGGCTAAATCCCTCTAACTTCTTAAACATATTAGTCCAAATTACCTTAGGTTGAGCGTTAACGTTTAAGTCTAAATCTGTTAACTCTTTCAAGTTAAACTTTATTTCATCTGGTCTTATTTGCATGTTTTCAGCAGGCAAATACCCTTTAAGGAAATTATTTATTCCTACTCTGCTGGTATAGGTCTTTGACACTCTACCGTAAACTGAACTTTTACCATATACTATGTTTATTAGATCTGTTAGATAATCCAGTACTATAAGGTCATGTTCAACTACGACTACGTACTTTCCCTTTGTGAGTTCCCTAATGGAATTAGCCATGTTTATTCTTTCTCTTATGTCCAGATATGAGGAAGGTTCGTCAAAGAGATAAACATCGGCTTCTCTTACTAATGCAGCAGCTATTAAGAGCTTTTGTAGCTCTCCACCACTTAAATATTTCACGTCTTTTTCCCAGAAAGGGGTGAGGTCTAGTAATCTCTTTACTTCATCTAATTTACCCCTTTCATCGATCTTAGATAGTAGAGAGCTAACAGTTCCCTTTAAGAATTTACTGGCGTATTCAACGTACTGAATCTTATGTATTACTCTTAGTTTCTCGTTATATAAAGAGTAAAAGTAGTCGTAAAATTCTTTCCCCTTAAATCTCTCCAACACTTGCTCTTTAGTCAATTTAGCTTGTGGATCACCAAAGTTTGGTATTAGATCCCCACTCAAGATACGTAAAATCGTAGACTTCCCCGTACTATTCTTGCCCAAAAGACCTATTATGTAACCCCTCTTAGGAGTGATAAGCCCGAATAACTTAAAACCATTAACCTTGTATCTATGGATCTCTTCTTTACCAAACTCGTTAGGTAAGTTTACTATGTCGATAGCTCCAAAAGGACATTTCTTAATGCAAATGCCACAACCTATACAAGTCTCTTCATATATTACCGGCTTTCCTTTTACGAGATCTGATAATTCAATTGCCTTACTGCCAGATTTGTTAATAGGACAGAAGGTAATACATTCGGTATTGCACTTATCAGGCTTACAATAATCGTAGTTTAATACCGCAACTCGCACTACAATCCCCACTTAAAATAGGATAATAAAAAATTATGAAATTACCACTCTTCCTCTTCCCAATCTTCCTCCTCTTCCCAATCCTCCTCTTCGTCAAACTCGTCAAAATCTTCTTCCCAATCCTCTTCAAATACCAATCTATTCACCAAAACATCACACTTACAATATCCTTAAAAAATTTCCTATTTACTTCAGCTTATTAACTTTCTCTTAGAAAATTAATTATTGGGCCCGTAGCTCAGCCAGGATAGAGCACCGGCCTCCGGAACTTGAAGAAAGCCGGTGGTCCCGGGTTCAAATCCCGGCGGGCCCGTTAATTATGATAGTACAATAAATAGTTTATGAGATCGTTTTTAGTGGCAATATCGTAAGGATCACTACTGGACTCTAAAAAAATAGGTCTGGTAAGATGTCTATATTTCCTAGATTGATAGAGGACATCAGTTAATAACCCTCTTCGTATATCTTGCTTCCGTTTATCTCCAAGAAATTTATAGCTACATTTTCTGCATCTAAATCCCTTATTCTTTCCTAAAGACTCCGTAGAACTACCGCATTTAGGACACCTAGGGTTTACAAGTTCAAATGAGTTGAGCTTTAGAATCCTAATACTTTCGGCTTCAATTACCTTTTTAAAATAGCTTGACGGTTTTATGCAACCTGTAACCAATAGTTCGTCTCCTTCTCTTAGTAGTTTGGAAGCCTCATTTAACTCCCCAGTTTCTTTATAAAATATAATTGGTATGTTCTCATTAGTATTAACTAGAACGTCGCCTCCTTGTAAGATTTTAACCGATTTAACAATCACGGACACTTGTACAGTCTGATAATAGGTACCTTTTCTAGAAATATGGGAGTTAGTAGCTTGATTTGTTTTAAATAACATAGCTCCAAAAATTTTGTTAGAAACTTTAATTTGTTCTAAAGCTCTTATAAGAGTTCTAACATCTGTGCCTCTAACCCCATATAATACAGGGTCCTCACCGTGCGATACTATTTGGATCGTCTTTTCTATATAATCATAATTTGCAAAGGTATGAGGAAAATTCTTTTCATCGAATTCTATTACAGATTTATCATCAACTCTACGAGGCTCGTTATCATTCTTATACGTCAATATCTCATACGTATAACCGCTTACTGTTGGATTAAAACCTAAAGATGCAATACTTCCTATTATTCCTCTGTCCCCCTTCACTATTATTCCATATCTCTCGGCAATCTTTCTGGCTAAATCCATCGTTACCACATCTTTTACAGCCTTTTCGTAAAATTTACCTAAATAGTTAGCAGCCTCGACATATGTAATTGCGATCCCAGGTTTCCTATTAAATTTCACAGCCTTTGATATCTCTTCCACATACTCTAACGATTTTTGCCAAATTTCCTCAACTATCTCTTCAATGTCTATGTCAGTTCTAAAGGATAGTCTAATACTTGCGTTACCTCTGGTTTTCCACGGTATATTTGGATTTAATCTAACAAGATATGGAAAATCGGTAAAAATCACGTTATATTTTTCTCTCAAATAACGCATTAATAACACAGAAAAATGTGTAGTACATCCTGCTACTGGAGAATCATGATCATCAATACCTACAATTACTTCTTTACTACGCTCTTGCCTTCCACTATTATCATTGTTAATGTCGATCTCACCTTAGGTAATTTCCTTACAGTATTAGTTACAAAATCCTTTAATTTATCCAATGAATCAGCTTCAACTTTAGCAACTATATCATACACTCCATAAACTACATGAACCTCAGTTATCTCTTTCATGTTTTTTAATTTATCAAACACTTCTTCTTCTCCTCCAGCATCCGTATTAATGAGAACTATCGCAGACGCCAATTTTGACCCAAGAAGGTTTATTAGCAATAAAGTTATAATAATTTTATGACAATTAATGAAGCTATTTATTATAGATTATGGCCAAGATGATCCTAAGAAATGCACTGGTAAAAAACTAGTACGTTTAGGTTTTGCTAAGTTAACTAAACATGAAATGGGAATAGTTCTAGACCCTTTTTCAAGAATAACTTTATCTATAGATGATAAAGAACTAGCTCTTAAAGAGGGTATTACTGCTTTAGACGCGTCGTGGAACATTATTACTGAGAAAACCTTTATAAAGAAAAATACGCATAGGAGATTACCTGCTCTTTTCGCAGGAAACCCCACTCATTACGCAATAGCATATAAATTGTCCACGTTGGAGGCTCTTGCTGCAGCACTATATATTCTAGATGAAGTAAATGAAGCTATGAAGCTATTAAATACTATAAAATGGGGGCATACTTTTTTAGAATTAAACAAGGAAATACTTGAAGCCTATAGGGGTAGAAAAGAGAAGGAAATACTTAAGATAGAGAAGGAAATAATAGATAAGATCTTAGGGGAGCCTACCAATAACCCGGCTTCTGTATTTAGGGGGAATCCGACTTAGCGTCAAGAGAAGGATCGGATCCCCTATTCATCTCCTTCTCTACTTGCTCCGAGAAGGTCGGCCGTTTCAACCGGTATAATGGATCTCATGCCCCTAGCTTAGTCACCTAAGCTAGGAGTTATCTCATTTTCATCTTCCATTATACCGGTTTCGTTTCTGTTCCGTAGCCAAGGGTACTACCCTTGTCTTATACGACTTCCCCGGGGATCTGGAGGCCGGAGTTTCCTCAGGGTATATTACCCCGTATCCCCCTGGTAGGCTCCCTTATATTTTACACTGGAGGAGGAATTAAAATTGACGCCAGTATTACTCCTGCTATTATAGCAATAGAAGCTATAATTAGAATTGTAGGAGATACCTTAACCTTCTCTCTTTCTTCTTCATAATATCTAATTAAACCTGCCATTGAAACCAAAGGCACTGTTTCTTTCCTTCTCTTTTTACTAGAAGGCATATTTATTTTCTCCTCATACTTTTGATTTCTTTTATAATTTTTAAGGCTTTCTCTGAATCTTGTTCAATAATATTACCAGTAACTATAATATCTGCACCTGCGCTTGCTAGAAGTTTTCCGCTCTCTTCATCTCTTATACCGCCTCCTACTATGATTATAGCATCATCTACATTGCTTTTCACAGTTTTAATAGCTAAAGGATTGATTGTCTTTGGAGCTCCAGATCCAGCTTCCAAATATATGAACTCCATCCCCATATACCTGGCCATCAAAGAGTAAGCTAAAATTAATTCAGTATTCTCATATGGTATTACTCTAGCTTTACCAACATGTGCAGCAGTTCCACCATGACCTATAATAACGTATGCTGTAGGTAAAACCTCGAGTCCTAATTTCTTTATAATTGGAGCAGCTACTAATTGTGCACCGACAACGTAATATAAATCATCAGAATTTAGTAATGACATAAAAAGAATTGCATCGGCTTTACTTGAGATCAGATTTACGTTACTTGGAAATATAATCGTAGGTAAACCAAATTCTGTTAAGCTTGATATGATTTTATCTAATTTCTCTTGTGAAACTCCTAGAGTACCTCCTATTAGAAAAGCATCAGTTCCGGCTTCCACTAATTTTTTGCCCAAATAATAAACTTGGTTTTCGTCTACCTTGTCGGGATCGAACAATGAAAAGTGAATAACTTTACCATCGTTAAGTTTCTCTCTAATGTAACTCTTCACTTTCCCCTTTAGTCTCATCTTCAGTCTTCTCCTCACTACTACTTGATAAAATTTCAATCTTTCCCTCATAATATAAATCGATAAACTTACCATATGCATTAGCTTGATCGTAAACGGGTGGAACATCAAACTCAGCTTGTAATCCGCAACTACCGCATTTTATTTTAGCCTTTCCATCTTTGATTGTAACGCTGAGAGCTACTTTTCCACATCTGGGGCACTCAAAGATATCAGGTATTTTTGGTTTTGGCTTTTGAAGGAGTTGCTTTCTTTTTTTCCTTCTTCCTCCCACTCTTCCCTTCCCCACCTATCTTTATCCTAATTCCAGTATTAAACACTTCTACAAAGATAACATATGCAATCCCTGCTATTAACGTACCTATAACGCCAAGATATGCTAACTCTAACGGAGATAAAGCCAAGATATATAACCTCATCTCATAACTAGCTTTCTTAGTATAAATGACTTATCCATGCTATAAATCTCTAATAAAATCTCTTTCATAGTAACTAGATCGACGTAAATAGATCTTGCCTTATCTTTTTCTAATGCCAATTCCAATGCTTGTAAATGATAACATTTTGTGCTCTCTGCATTCACTCGTTTTTCTGCAACAAGATTTTTTCTAAAGATGCGGTAATAGAAGTGAGGACAAGAGCAATAATTCTCGGATAGTATATAATCCTTATCCTTACCCATGAATACATATATAGCAAACAATGAATTCACTAAACTTATTTTAATAATCCTATTCTCTACAAGAGCAGCTTCTTTTGCTTTTACTGTTAAACTTTTCACTATAATTATTCTGACGACGGTAATTATATTTATGTGTTACATGATTTAGATAAAAGGTGGACCGGCCGGGATTTGAACCCGGGACCTCTCGGATTTTGGCTTATCGATGCCAACCGAGCACTCTTCCAGGCTGAGCTACCGGCCCATTATCAAAAGTGTTAATCTTAATAATTAAATCTTTCTTCCTTAACCTCGTCATAGAGTTGACCGTCTAGTAACAAGGTGAATTGAAAAACAAAGGAAATAAATTGATAATAAATGTGAAAACAATACAACTTTACGTGTTTTATTAGAATTATTAACTATGAAGCCAAGTCACCCCTTTGTTTCAACTGGACATACTATATTTTATCTCTAAAGCAAAAATCAGTGTAAAAGTTAATCTTATTATACAAACTACTGTTGTCTACGTCTTGTGATTATAATACTTTAGATTATTCTTCATTTCCAGTGGAAATAGAGGGGGGGATGTTTATCATAATACGTTATTATCTCCAGTGGAAATAGTGGGGTGATTTACCGGGGAGTTAAAGGTTAAAAGAAATATTAATATAATTTAGTAAATAATGAGTGATATAATCGACCAAATATTATCATCTATAGGGAAGGGCAAGGTATTCAAAGCCAGAGAACTACTCCTACCAGATTACGTTCCCGAAACTTTACCTCATCGAGAAAATCAGATACGAAAATTAGTAGAAATATTATCTCCTTTGGTCAGGTCTGAAAGGCCTAGTAACATATTTATATACGGTTTAACAGGAACAGGCAAAACTGCTGTTACAAAGTTCGTATTAAAAAATCTGCACAAGAGATTTCCGTCTAACTTCACTTATGTTTATGTAAATACTAGGCAAAGCGATACTCCATATAGAATTTTAGCGGATATATTAGAAAGCTTAAACAGCAAGGTACCGTTTACCGGACTTTCTACAGCTGAACTTTTTAGAAGATTATTAAAAAAATTAAATGACATTGATTCCATTGTAGTAATCGTACTTGATGAGATCGATGCAATGGTAAAAAAGCACGGTGATGACATACTTTACAGGTTTACACGTGCTAATAACGAACTCGGTAAGTCATTGATATCATTGATAGGGATCACTAACGATGTTAGGTTTATTGAAACATTGGATCCACGAGTGAAAAGCAGTTTAAGTGAAGAAGAGTTAGTATTTCCTCCTTATAACGCAGAAGAATTAGAAGATATTCTTAAACAAAGAGCCAAATTTGCCATATACGAGGAAGCTATAAATGATGACGTAATAAGACTTTGTGCAGCTTTGGCAGCTAGAGATCACGGTGATGCGAGAAGAGCTCTTGATCTTCTAAGGGTTGCAGGAGAGATAGCAGAAAGAGAAGGTAAAGATAAAATAACGGTTGCTGAGGTTGAAAAAGCCAGAGTGGAAATAGAGAGGGATAGAGTTTATGAAGTTCTTTCTACTCTTCCTTTTCATTCTAAATTAGTCCTGACAGCTATTCTGAAGGGGTTGAAGAGTAAATCTACCTTGACTACTGGTGAAGTTTATGAGATATATCTTAAGTTAGCAAATAAGATAGGAGTAGAAAACGTAACCCAAAGGAGAGTAAGTGATATTCTAAACGAGTTAGATATGGTAGGGATAATTACAGCTAAAGTAGTTAATAGAGGAAGATACGGTAAAACTAAGGAAATAAACTTGGCTGTCAGCGAAGATATTATTTATAAAGCTATTGTAGAAAGTGATGAGAGAATTGCAAGTTTGTGGAGTTGACGATGGTTATTTTCCGCTTAAGTTTAAGGGTGGTAAAGGGAAAACTGTGCTTTTATCTTCAAAGTATAACGATAAACTGTTGATAGGGATTGATTTTGACTTGATTTTAGTTGATGGTGATGATGCAACATCAAAACTTAGGAAGATTTTAGACGATTGTGAAGTGGTCTTTACAGATGGGATAACTGTAGGCGGGTTTAATTACGTGGATCCAGAGGAATTAAGGAATTATGGTATAAATTACATAATATTTTATTCTAAGATACCTAATATAAAGGACGTGGAACACGCACTCTTAAAGCATTTTAGCGGTGATAGAAGGACTAGTATAATCTTAAATGTTTTAGAAAATTTAGTTCTACTACCTACCAAAAAAGGAAACGTATATGTTGACACTAATCTTAGCTTACAGTATGCTTCTAAATTGATTAACTATTATCAAATTTACGTTAAAGAGCCGGAGCCGCTTAGGACAGCACATACCATTGCTAGTTCTCTTTCAAGGTTTCTTCTTACTAAAAATTTATTGACATAATTCTGTTTCTTGAAGAGTCTTTGACAGTTTTATCCTTTCCTCTCTTTCCTTAAGCCTTTCCTCAAATATTTTCTTTTCTTTCTCAGTACTGGGCGTTATTTTTTGGATAGGTTTAGGTTTGGCATTTTCGTCTATGGCTACAAATGAGAATACTGTTCTCGTGACTAATCTTTTTTCACCTGTATAATGATTTATGGCGAAAACCTTAGCACCTACATCAAGGGATGTGTTTCCAGTATACTCTATAGCAGCCTGAATCTCTAATATATCCCCTATTCTAACGGGGGATAAGAAGTTTGCGGCTCCTGCACTTCCAGTGAATACATTTCCTCTGCTGTAAAGTTTCGCTACTATTGCAAGTGCCTCATCCAACATTGTATACATTTTACCTGCATAAAGTATTCCATTTCCGAATCCGTGTTCTGGATATATTGTTCTTATATAGCTTTTACCGAAAGACATTCCAGGTAACAAATCCTCTTGATCTAAAACGTCCTTCTTCTTTTTCTCTATTCTCTTCTCCCTCCTTTTATTTGCCTCTTCGTCTGAACCTATTTTCACAGGCAACTTTCTAGGTCTACCATTCTCGTCAACAGCTACATAAGTAGTGAGCCCTAGTGCTCCTAATTCCTCTTTTTCTCCCCTCTTTATACATGCTTTAACTTTAATTTCAACAGAGCTCTCCCAACCTGCTGTAGTTTCGGCTACTACTCTTATAACATCCCCTACTCTTGCAGGTTTAAACAGATAAATATAATCGACAGATGCAAGTAAATAATTACCGCGGCTCACATTTGACATTAAGAGCCCGCTAGTGTCGATTAACCAATTCATATATATGCCACCGTGTAAGCTTCCGAAATGATTTGCATGCCATGGGAAAACGTTATAATAAGTTTCAATCTTATACATTCAGATTCCCATTTTCATAGTTCTTACCGGTGTATATAAGGATTAGGAGAAACCCGCAATAGACCTTAATCTTTCATCTCCTCTTATCTCATGAATGTAAGCAGATACTTCAGCTGGAACTAGTTTCTCCCATTCGTTGTTGTTTTCTATTATTAACCTTCTGATAAAAGTCGAGTTATATATCTTCCTGTCATATGCGGGCGGTTCAATAACCTCGTAACCAGCTTCTTTGAATAGTCGCATAACTAGAGGATTCCTACTTATAATAACATCGAATTTAGGGGAGAAAGATTTTACATGGTAAACCCATACACTGTTCATTAAGATGTCCGGTACAGGAACAAAGTATATTAGAGATAAATCAATGTTACTCCCTTCTAGGGCTCTCCTTATCATCTCCATTCTCTCTCCAGCCGTGAAAGGATTAGAGAGTGTGTGGCTTTCCTGAGCGCTACCAATAACGATTATCAGCTCGTCGACTCTTTGAAGTGTCCATTTAACCACTTGGAGATGTCCTAAGTGGAAGGGTTGGAATCTCCCTGGGTAAAGACCTCTACGCAGACTTCATCACCTTCTCTTAGGTTAAGAATATAAAAGGCACTCCTCTTATTAATTCCGATCTCAATAAATGAGTACCCGTTTTTATATACCAAAAGTTCTTGTCCATAACTTTCTCCGAAAGTCTTTACTTGGTGTAATTCGTACTCCTGCCCGTCTTTAAGTATTAGTTTTCCATTCGCGTTTAGTAAAAGATCCTTATCTATTCTTATTGATGTAGTGATATTTCCGAAATGATCCACGTAAATAACTTTACCACAAGCTTTCAATTTATTTTCAGCTATTTTCTCTAATTTATATTCGAAATCTAGATTTGTGATTTGACCTATTTCCTCTCCGAATACGTTCATATCAACTCCTAGGGACAATAGAGCTGCTGTTACTGCAAAGATATCCCTGCCGTGAAAAGTATTAGAAATTCTCCTTGAGAGATACGATCTGGGATTGTTTATCCATATAATCGATTTTATTTGATCTTCATTAGCTGCAGGGAATAACACTCCGTTATCTGGTCCTACAAAGAAGTAATTATTAGTTCTAATAATAAGAGGCTTTCTAGATGTACCTACACCAGGATCTATGACTACCAGAAATATTGTTCCTCTCCTAAAGTATCTATATGCGGTATAGAGTAAATACGCCCCGCTATAAATGTTAAATTCCTTTGCGTTAGGAGTAATATAAGTAATTTCTATCTCTGGGTTAAACTTTCTGATTACTGCTTCCATCACTCCATTATAGTTATCGGAAATTCCAAAGTCAGTTAGGATCGCTATTAGCTTTCTCAATTTTCTCCACCAGAAGTTCGAGATAAGATTTGAGTGTAGACTCCCCTTTTATCTCGTTTTCGGATAAGAAATTGTTAACAAAGTTTAACAAGTTCTTTTCGTCGACGTCAATTCCTTCAATCTCCAAAAAATCTCCTAATCCTTTGACACTATCAAGAGAAATCGTATAATTATTTACCTTAAAGTTCCATCTGGTTTTCTCTAACTCTATTACTTTTTTAAATCCCAAATTCTGTAAAATTCTGTCCATATCCTCAAGGTTAGAGATCTCGACGTTTATTTCTAATCTGGATTTGCTTTGTGAGGATATTTTAGGTCCTTTATAGGTAAGTTCTATCTTTCCGTTACTTTTCCTTATTCTTAAGGCCTCGTCAGTTTGGCGAAAATCTCTAACTGGACTATTGTAGTATATGTCTTTCTGGCTTTCTTCTCCTAGAAAAGTGTACTTGTTTTTTAATTTGGTTAGTAAGACACTTAAAGGTGGGCTGAATAATTTTATTTTGACTTCCCGTTCTATGTGTGTCATCAAAAATGAATATTAATGAGTATATAAAAAAGTATGAGAAACTATTCACAGTTTCACCATCATTTAGAGCGAAACAACTAGCTAGAAAATATGGCTTTCTGGATTATATGATCGAAAGATATATTCATATGATGGAGGATGAGTTAGAAGACTTTCTATATCATTGTAGCGTCCCGCTTATAAAGAGTATTAGATGTAATGATATTTTGATAGACTGTGAGAGACTTGTATCAAGGTTAGAAAATAAGGGCTTTATGTTGGAGAAAGTTACATGGCTACCACATGGTTATAAAGTTATAAAAATGCCAAAAACTCCTTCTCTAGGTGCTACAATGGAATACTTGTCCGGTTATTATTATATACAAGGTTTAGCTTCAATGGTTCCACCTTACGTGTTATCTCCACGTGAAAATGATCTAGTTCTTGATATGGCTGCTTCACCGGGGAGTAAAACAACACAATTATCACAATTGATGCGGAACAAAGGATTAATTCTAGCAGTAGAAAAATCTAGAGATAGGATTAGAAGCTTAATGTCTAATATTAATAGAATGAAGGCTAAGAACGTTATTTTACTTCGAACAGATTCTAAAAACCTAGTTAAAACTTCAATGAAATTTTCAAAAATATTACTGGATGCTCCTTGTAGTGGGGAGGGTCTAATTCCTGAAGATCCTAGAAGGAAGACAAAAACGAGTATGTCCGACCTGAAAATCTTTTTTGAGGAGCAACTTAAGCTTATTACAACTGCTTATTTACTTCTAGGGGAAGAAGGTACATTAGTTTATTCCACATGTAGTATAGCTCCTGAAGAGGATGAGGCGGTAGTAAATTTTGCCATTGAAGAGCTAGGGATGAAGACGGATAAAATTGAAGGGTATCCGGCTCAGCCTGGATTAGAAGAGTTTATGAATGTAAAATTCAGCTCTGAAGTTAAAAAATGTATAAGGTTTTATCCGCATAAATCACGTACAGAGGGGTTTTTTGTTTGCAGGCTAAGAAAAAGCTAGACTATAAGCGTATTTCTCTTAACGAGTTTCTTTCCATAGTAAAACAAATCCTTGTAAGTTATAATTGTGATACTGAAGGGTTCTCTCAGCTATTTAGGGACAAGGAAATATTTCTCTTTTCCTCTAGCTTTGATCAGATAGAGGTTTTTTCTAATAAAAACAATGATAAATTAAATGAAATTCTTACTAAACTTAGGGAACTCAATCTATATCCTTACTCAATAGGAGAGCCCATTGTAAAGATCTTGAAAGGAAAGGTGTATCCGTTGTTACCAATTTCTGAGTATTTATCGCAAGTTTGCAAAAATAAAATTTTCTTAAATAATTCAAAGTTAGTAGAAAAACTTACCTACGGTAAATCTGTATTAGTGGATTTTAGAGATGTTAAAGCAACTTGTGAGTTGTCTGATAATAAAAAATATTTAATATACTCAGAAGACGCTATATTTGTAGCTTTTACTAGGGTTAAAATAAAGAAAAAATTCGTAGAGATAATACCTGATTTAGATATAGGTTGGTATTTAAGAGAGGGAAAATAATGTTTATTAGGTATCGGTGGAAAGTGTATATTTTAGATTTTACAGTTGGTGATGTGGTATATGTCAACAAACGGTGATGGAAAGAAAGTAAAGAGCCTATCCGATTTACCTGGAATAGGGCAAAGTATACTCAATAAGTTGATAGAGGCGGGTTATTCCACACTAGAAGCAGTAGCAGTAGCATCACCCCAAGACTTAAGCGTAGCTGCTGGAATTCCACAAACTACAGCACAAAGAATAATAAAAGAAGCTAGAGAAGCATTAGATATTAGATTCAAGACAGCTCTTGAGGTTAAAAAAGAAAGAATGAATACTAAGAAAATTACAACAAGCAGTCAAGCACTAGACGGACTTTTGGGCGGAGGAATAGAAACAAGAACTATGACGGAATTTTTTGGAGAGTTTGGTTCTGGAAAGACACAATTATGTCATCAGCTTAGTGTTAATGTTCAATTACCGCCCGAAAGAGGCGGTCTTAACGGCAAGGCTGTATACATAGATACAGAAGGTACTTTCAGATGGGAGAGAATAGAGGCTATGGCTAAAGCAGTGGGATTGGATCCGGATACCGCAATGAATAACATATACTACATGAGGGCTATTAATTCAGATCATCAGATGGCTATAGTAGAGGATTTGCAAGAACTGATTACAAGAGAACCAGCAATCAAATTGGTAATTGTGGATTCGGTAACGTCACATTTCAGGGCTGAGTATCCGGGTAGAGAAAACTTGGCTGTAAGGCAGCAAAAGCTTAACAAACACTTACACCAGCTAGTTAGGTTAGCTGAAATGTATGATATAGCTACAATAATTACAAACCAAGTTATGGCGAGGCCAGACATGTTTTACGGAGACCCGACTGTAGCTGTTGGAGGTCATACCTTATATCATGTTCCGGGTATCAGAATTCAAATAAAGAAGAGTAGAGGAAATAAGAGAATAGCTAGAGTAGTTGACGCTCCTCATTTGCCTGAAGGAGAAGTTGTATTTGCCATAACTGAAGAAGGAATAAGAGATGCTGAGGAATGAACTACAAAATTAAGGTTTAACTATTTATTTACTCGTTACTTTTTATTGTTTAGGTAAGTATGGACGTATTATGGGCTCCTTGGAGATCAAAATATATCTCAGAAGCTTCTAAAAAGAAGGACGACTCTTGCATTTTCTGTGATTTTCCAAAATCAACTAATGATAAAGAACACTTAATAGTTTATAGAGGCAAATTTAATTTTGTAATACTGAACGCTTACCCATATAATCCAGGTCATATCATGGTAGTTCCCTATAGGCATGTTAGTAGTATTGAGTTATTATCTAATGAAGAGGCTTTAGAGCTCTTCTCTATAGTAAAAAGAGCCATAAAAATCCTTAGGAAGGTATATTCCCCAGACGGATTTAATCTAGGTATAAATATTGGGAGGGTAGCCGGAGCAGGTATAGATCAGCACGTTCATGTTCATATAGTTCCAAGATGGAACGGTGATGTTAATTTCATGCCAGTGATAGGTGGGATAAAGGTACTTCCAGAACTATTAGAAGATACCTTTAATAAGTTATACAAGGAGTTCAATAACGAGGATGAGGCCTTCGATCGCTGAAAAATGATGAGGGTAGGGTTTGCCTGAATGACATGGTATGAATATTTTAATGAAATTGTTAAGACCAAAGAGCTAATCAGAAAGTATATTCATGAGACCCCTTTAGATTATTCCAATACCTTATCAAGGGCCACTAATGCAGACGTATATCTAAAAATGGAAAACTTACAAAAGACTGGTTCGTTTAAAGTAAGGGGCGCATTTTCTAGGTTAATTAGATTATCGGAAGAAGAGAGGAAAAGAGGAGTAATAGCAGTCTCTGCTGGTAATCACGCACAAGGTGTAGCTTATGCCGCTAAGGCTTTAGGAATTAAGGCAACAATTGTAATGCCCGAAACTGCTCCAATATCTAAGTATTTAGCTACTAAATCTTATGGGGCAAATGTAATATTATATGGAAAGTTTCTTCATGAAGGTATGAAAAAAGCAGAGGAAATTATTAGAGAAACAAGAGCAATATTAGTCCATCCTTACGGTGATTTGAATGTAATATTAGGGCAGGGAACTTTAGGGTTAGAATTACTGGATTTGAAACCTGATGTGGTCATAGTTCCCATAGGAGGAGGTGGGCTTATCTCAGGCATATCCTTAGTGATAAAGTCTAAGTTACCTAACGTTAAAATAATTGGGGTTCAATCATCAGCTTCTCCTTCATTAAAGGTCTCTAAAGATTTAGGTAGATTAGTTGAGATAGAACCTTCGTTCTCGATAGCAGATGGGATTTTAGTTAAATCACCTTCAGAGTTAACCTATAAAATTATAAATGAATTAGTTGACGATATAGTTCTAGTTGATGATGACGAAATAGCTAATGCGATTATGTTCTTACTAGAGAGAAATAAGACGGTAGCTGAGGGAGCTGGCGCAGCTACAGTCGCTGCATTACTTTCTGGTAAGGTTAGTTACCATGGAAAGAAAATTGTCCCAATAATAAGTGGTGGGAATATAGATCTTTCCTTATTGGCAAGAATCATTGATAAGATGTTATATAAAACAAAGAGAATAGTAAAAGTTAAAGTCCTCGTGCCCGATAAACCAGGTTATCTAAATAAGGTTTTAAGCAGAATAGCCCAAATAAGGGGAAACGTAATTGACGTAATTCATGATAGAATTAGTAGCGACGTAAAACCTGGATACACTAAAATCTATGTCATGTTTGAGATTCCTTCAGGAGATGCATTGTCTGATTTTCTATATGCATTAGCATTAGACGGTATTGAAGCCACATTAGTTGAGTAAAAGAGTAGTCAGTATTAATAATCTCTGAATATCATCATAATTTCTACTTAACTTTATAAGATAGAGTTACCATTTAAACGTCGATCCAAATGGAATTTATTATTTAGGCCCTGAAGGGAGCTTTTCGAACGAAGTAGCAAATATGGTAAATGGAAACAAAATTCCGCTAAGGTCAATATCAGAGATATTTAGTAGGGTTTATACTGATAATAACGCGATAGGTGTAGTTCCTATAGAGAATAGTATAGAAGGTCCTGTTCATGAGACTTTAGATAACTTATACAAATATGATGAAATCTATGTAAATTCCTATATAGAAAGGGAAATAAAACTAGTTCTAGCTGTTAATACTAACGTAAAACGAATAGAAGAAATAAAAAGATTATATTCTCATAACCATGCAATACAAGAGGCCAGAGAGACTTTACAAAAGCTTAAAATTGAAAACATAATTCCAGTAGAAAGTACTTCTGCAGCCGCCTTATATGCCTCGAAAGACAACTACGGGGCAGCAATATGCTCACAATATGCAGCCTCAGTCTACGGCCTTAAAATATTGTTGAATAATATACAAGACAATTTGAATATTACAAGGTTCGTTACAATATCTAAGAGTCTCACTACAAGCGGAGAGAGAACTATGATATTCTTTAATGTTCCTCATAAGCCTGGCGCCCTATATAGAGCCTTAGAAAAATTCTACAAATATAACATAAACCTAACTATGATATATTCGAGACCTCTTAAAGTAATACCATGGCAATATTACTTCTACCTAGAGTTTGAAGGAGAGTTAAGGAACTCAAAGACAATTAATTTGTTAGAAGAGCTTAACGCTGTAGTAACTAATATTAAAATAAAGGGTTCTTATTCTAGATTACAATACCAGGCTTCAAATTTTCTAGGCTGAATAGTAGCATATAACTCTTAGCATTTGCCAAAGTCACAGCTTTTTTTGCGACTTCTGATATAATCTCCCTCGACCTTGCATGTATCATCGCATAACATAAGTAATCCCATTTCGTGTTGGATTCCCTTAGTACTACATGAGTGGCTTCTTTTAGCTTATTTGCGATGTTGTAACATGAGGATTCTATATCCTCTGAGTTAATCAGCATCATTGCATTTTCAGTTATACCCACTTTTTCCCCGTTTATTGTAGCTCCGTAATCTTTAATCACACCTTTTTCGTATAACTCTTTAATAAGCTCCACCAATTCACTGTCTTTCATGTTATACTTTTCTGCTATCTTTTGAAAAGGTCTTTCAGAAATAGATAACGGATAAGAGAGGTCTTTCAATAACTCCTTCTGTATTCCTAATTCTTCTGCAGTAGGAATTTTGTCGTGAACCGGCTGGTTATCAGCATACGAGACCCCCTTTATAACGTCGTATTTAACACTTAATTTTAAAGATTTTTTAGAATACAAAACTACATATTCCTTACATTTTACTTCACTCATCAATTCGGCAATCTTTTTGTCCAAAGACTCTCTACCCTCAGCTTTTAATACGTACCATACGTTGTATCTGGGATGATTTCTAATAAAATTATGAGTGAGTTCTCTTATTCCTAACGCTATTTTTCTAAACTTTTCTAAATTTTCGGGAGGAATTGCAGCAGCGATTAACGCGCTCTCCATCCCCTTAGCTCTAAAGCTGACATACATTCCTACTCTCTTGACAATTTCCCTATCTATAAGACCCTTTACTATTTCTATGACTTCTCTCTCACTAATCCCTAGTTTTTCACCAATTAACTGAAAGGGTTTCTCGTCAAAAGGAAAGTTATATTCAAGCTCCATTATTACTTTTTGTTCAATCTCGTTTAAGTCGTTCATATAAGATAAAGTAAACACAGAAGCTAAAAACTCTTTTATTATTTCTAAAATTTGATTAAATCTGGGAGAAAAGATTAAATTCCTAACTTTCTAGTTATACCTCTTGCTGCAAGTATACCAGTAGCTGCCGCAATATTTATTCCTCTTGATAAACCTACTCCATCACCAGCAACAAACAAGTTATCTACTACAGTCTCCATATTACTATCTACTACAGCTTTCATACTATAGTACTTTATTTCAGGTGCATATAGTAAGGTGTTAGAAGAATATAACCCCGGTGCAATGTTGTCAAGTCTCTCTAGACCTTCAATTAAGTTACTAACTACTCTATATGGGAGTCCCATGCTTATATCACCTGGAGTTACGTCTCTTAAAGTAGGCCTTACTGTAGATCTGTTAATTCTTTCCCACGTACTTCTTCTTCCTTTTTCGAAGTCAATGAGTCTCTGTATTATTGGTTTCTCTCCGCCTAATCTGGTCATTAGTCTCGCAATGCTTTTTCCGTACTCAATTGTATCTTCCAGAGGATCAGAAAGTTTTATTGTAGTTAAGAAGGCAAAATTCGTATTATTGCTTTTCCTATCAGCGAAGGTTTGCCCGTTAACGCCTATAGTACCGTCATCGTAAACTTCTTTCATAATATAACCTCTTGGATTTACACAGAAAGTTCTAACTTTATCATCATATTTTTTGGTGTATAGTACTACTTTAGGATCCCATACCGCTGAAGTTAGTTCCTCCATTACAAAGGATTCTACCTCAACTCTTACGCCAATATCGAGAGGTCCTGGTACCATATCAACGCCTAAGTTCCTAGCTTGTTCTAAGAACCACCTAGCACCAGCTCTACCAGGTGCTACAAGCAGGGTTTTAGTTTCTATTTCCTCTTTTCTGTTAGTCTTGAGAAGGAAATGATCACCCTTCTTTTGTATTTCTAGCACGTTTGTTAATTCTTCTACTTTTACGCCACTCTTCTCTATGTAGTTGAGAATATTCTCTATAACTAAAGGAGTTTTATCAGTTCCTATATGCCTCTGCCTAATAGGTATAAATTCCGCACCTACCTTAGCTGCTTTTCTTTGAATATCCTTAACTTTTTCCATGTTGGGTTCGAAGAACCTCTCCTTAGGTGCTCCAAACTTTACCAAAACTTCGTCTACATAATCTACTAACTCTTGTGCCTTATCCCAACTCCTTAATATTTCATGAAGTTCTCCACCAATATCCGGTCTGAGGTTTATTATTCCACTACTATAAGTTCCAGCTCCACCTATACCGTAAGTTATATTACAAGGATCGCAGAAGGTACACTTTTCCTTAGGAGTCAGTAATGGGCACGTCCTTTTCAAAGGTCTTAGACCCTTATCTACTAATAAGACCTTCAGGTCCTTGCCGTTTTCGGAATTCTTTAAGTTTGCCAGTTCGTAAGCAGCAAACAGTCCAGCCGGTCCTGCTCCCACTATAACTATGTCGTAAACCATATTCTCACTCTCCTATTTTCTCTCGTCTTAGATCAATTGTAGCTAATGTGTCTTCACCAGTTCCGATTATCGTAATTGGTGCTTTTAATTCGGCTTCTAGATCCTCTATCCATTTTCTAGCCTCTCTAGGTAGTTTATTAAACTCTCTTACATTTCTTGCCTCCTTAAATAGAGAATCTAGTTTGGTTATTGCTACTTGGGTTGCTGAATTTATCCTTATTGCTTCTTTAGCCAACTTCACATTGAAAGGTGCACTCCTTCTTTTTCTTCCAGTAACAGTTGCAGTTTCAGCTATTCCCATTTTCTCAGCCTCCTCCCAAGGTATTTCTCCTTCTAAAGTACCTCCTCCTACTCTTGTGACATAGGATTTGAATACGATTATCACGTGATCAACGTACTTAGGTCCTATTCCCAATTCGCTTAGGATTCCAGACGATGTAGTATTCCTGCTCGTTACATAGGGATATTCTCCGTGATAAAGACTTAAGTAATGTCCTTGTGTACCTTCAACTAATACGTCGTTACCTTTACCTAATTCGTCTAACACTAAATTAGGAACTTTAGTTAAGTATGGTTTAAGTTCTTCATAATCTTTTGCGAGCTTTAATTTTCTTAAGATTCTTTTAGCTTCAGCATATCCCACTCCTTGACCGGTGCTTCCTATTACTTTCATTAAATATTCATCTTTCCTTTCTTCGTCAATCTCCCCCTGGGTTATGATCCCTACGTGCTCGTCTACTAATAGTCTGTCCGTACTATCGGTTTCTCTAGCCTCATTAAATAGTAATTGAATAGACGTGAGAGCACCTGGAGCTAGAACTAATTTAGATGACTTATTTATAAAGGCTGATGGAATAATTCTAACTTTCCATTGCTTCCCCATATAAGTTACTGTGTGCCCAGCGTTAACGGATCCAGTTCTGACTGCGAGTTTTGGAGAATCATTAATTCCTATATATGCAGCTATCTTACCCTTTCCTTCGTCTCCAAAAAATCCTCCTGCTAAAATAGTTAGCATTAAACACCGTTTTGATAAATATTGATGTATGATATTTAAATATTTCTTACGTCAATCTATAATTATAATCTGGTAAAAGATCCGTCTATTTATAATCAGCACTTACGTCAATCTATAATTATAAAAAATCCACCTAAAAATCTTTAAGTTATAACTAAGTCGATCGAGTTACGTGAAATAGCTTCTTTTATTTCATAAGCTATTCTTCTTCCTACGCTCATAGGTTTGCCAAAATATAGTTTAGAGTACTGGCTTCCTATTCCCATATGGGCATTAGTCCCTCCTCCTATTCTAGGAGCTACATCAAATACTATCAAATCGAGTTCGGGCGTTACCATTAACTGTAAAGTAAATGGTCCTATAATACCAGGTGGTTCCAGCTTTTTCGTAGTTTCTACGAAAGAGTAACCTATTTCGAATATTTTCTCCAGTAAGCTTTCCCTTATAGTTGCTGGCTCGTGGCCCACTTCTATAAATCTTGGTAGTCTATTTAGTTTCAATTGAATTTCAGCGGGTAATCTGTAAAATGAATCCCAATCGCTTTGAATTCTACGATCGACACTTAAGAGTTCTACTCTGTCATAAATTGGTGAATTGAAGTAATTAATGTTAAAATGAGCTCCTAATATGTATTCTTCAATAACCATCGAGTTTATACTTTCATCATCTATTATCCCATTTTTCCTCAGTTCATCTATTTTGTTGTCAAAATCCTTTTGGTTTACAGCAATGAAAAACCCTCTTTCTACTCTTCTTTTTGCTTCTGGAAGTTTGACTATTACTGGAACGTCTATGTTATCAGGTCTTAACGTTCTAGGTCTTTTTATTTTCGCTTCATCTAGTAATTTATAGTAATTCTTATCCCCACTCCTCTCCTCCCATCTGAGCATTCTTCTATTACCAAAGAATTTTGTCTTCATTCTTTCTAAGTTATCGTAACCTACATAAACAGCTAAGCTTCTGTTAGGAACCATGATCACATTTTCGCTGTGAAGCATCGAGTCAATTTTATCAGACGATATTTCCTTAAAGTCATCTAAAACTATACATCTATCTACTATTCTTTTAAATTCTCTATAAGCTCTATCTCTACCCTTCTTACATAATGCTATTGTTTTAAACCCTTCATCTTTAGCCCCATCGAAAACGTCTAATGCTGAATGGCTTGCTAAAGCAGCTATTTGCATCACGTTATCCATTAAGTTAACACCTCGTTGAGCCTATTTTCGTTTAAAGCTAATTTGATTTCTCTTCCTATTCTTCTGCCTACACTCATGGGTTCATCCCAATATAACCAGCTATATGGGCTTCCGTTTATATACAGATTAGTACCAGCTACAATTCTCCCAGAGAATTCAAATACCGCTATTTCTCCTGAGTCTTTAACGACAGATTCCAAGCAGAAAGGCCCTATCATTCCAGGCGGGACTCTTTCTTTTATTGTATTAACAAATGACATACCGTAATCAAACACTTTAGGTAATAAACTCTCTCTTGCAACAGCAGGTAAATTGCCCACTACTACGAATGTTGGTTCGATATTTAAGTTGAAAGGAAGTCTTCTCAACCCGTCGACGTTAGTTTCATATCTTATATCAATACCCGTTATTTCTAATCTATTTAAAATAGGACTGTAAAAGAATTGGAAATACATTGGTACTCCGATAACATATTCTTGGATTATTACTTCGTTGATAGATTTAATCAGTTTAGCGGAGAGTAATTTGTTTAAGCCCTCCTTAACTTCGGACTTATTTTTTGCTACAAAATATCCCCTACCTCCTTTTGCTCCGGGTAGTTTTACGATTACCATTCTATCTACGTCTTCAGGACTTTCAAAATCCATGGGAGTTGGTATATTGGACATTTTTAGCAAGCTCATTTTCTTCCTTTGATTTGCTTCCCATTCGAACAAGTTTCTATTTCCGAAGATCTTAGTAGAGATTTTCTTTACTCTCTCACTACCTATATATTCTACGAGACTTCCATGAGGAATCAAGATTCCGTTATCAGTATATTTGTTAATATAATTCACAGCCTCGTCTTCGTTCCTATACCCGATTACCTTATCAATAAACGGGAATTGCGAATAAAATTTGACTCTGTTTTCTGGTGTTATTTGTATTGTCTTGAAACCTTCTTTTTTGGCACCGTGAAGAATTTGTAGTGATGAATGACTGCCAATTGTTATTATTGTATCCATTTCAATATACGAAGACTTAATACGCTAATAAATGTCTTTTTAAAATTATGAGTAATGAAATATGTGTTTTTGAATGGAGATATGGAAGTAAAGAAATGAAAGATTTATTTTCAAGAAAAAACATAGTTAAAACCATGGCAGAAGTAGAGGTAGCATTATTATATGCTTTATTTAAAGCTGGAGTTATTAATGAGGATGAGTCAAAGCGGGTAAAAGAAGTAATAGAAAAAATAAATATAGAAAGAATCAACGAATTAGAGAAAAAATTAGGTCATGATGTTATGGCTTTAACGGTTCATCTGGCCGAACTTTCAGGGGCTAAGTACATTCATTACGGGGCAACCAGTTATGATATAATAGATACAGCATACGCCATAATTTTCTCAAAGGCATTGAATATAATTAAACAGAAACTGAGAAATATTCTCCAAATCCTACTTGACTACTCATCAAAATACAAAGACCTAGTGATGGTAGGAAGGACTCACGGGCAACACGCCCTTCCGATTACTTTAGGTTTTAAGTTTTCTAATTACGCGTATGAATTTTCTAGGTCATTAGAGAGATTATGTGAGCTGGAAAAGAGATTAGTAAAAATAAAAATGGCGGGAGCCGTAGGTACGATGGCAGCTTGGCGAGATAAAGGGGTGGAAATCGAGAAGTACGTTTCAGAAAATCTTGGAATACCTCCTCATGTAATTTCAACTCAAGTAGCACCGAGAGATGCATTTGCCGAATTGATCTCAGATCTAGCGATATTAGGTTCTCAACTTGATAGGTTTGCCTTAGAAATACGTGAACTTATGAGACCAGAAATTTTGGAACTTGCAGAGGGAGAGGCCGTAGAGAGAGTAGGGAGTAGTACGATGCCTCATAAGGAAAACCCAGTAACAGCTGAGAAGATAAGTGGGTTAGCAAAAGTCTTAAGGGGTTTCGTTATAGCGGAGCTCGAAAACATACCATTATGGCACGAGCGTGATTTAACTAATAGCTCTTCCGAACGTATAATTATTTCCCATTCCTTCCTTACAATTGATGAAATGTTAGATAGTACGATCAAATTGATGAGAACATTAAGAATATTTCCAGAAAATATGGAAAGAAACCTAAACTTGACCAAAGGTCTTATAATGGCGGAGAGTCTAATGGTTAATTTAACTTTAAGAGGTCTTCCCAGACATACGGCTCATGAGCTTTCGATGAATATATCTAGAGAAGCTGAAGCCAAGAATAAGTCTCTCTATGAGGTGGCTTTAGAAAACGAAATAGTTAGACAGTATATGACCGAAGAAGACTTGAGACAAGTTCTAGATCCTAAACGGTATTTAGGCTCATATAGTATTCTAATAGATAGAACTAAAGACTACGTCATGAAAGTAATCTCGTCTTGTATTTAAATTTTAAAAAGCTTAGATACAAAAAATATATGCCGCCGTAGCTCAGACTGGTAGAGCGCCGGCCTCGTAAGGTATAGTAGCAGGATCCGGTACAGCCGGTGGTCCGGGGTTCAAGTCCCCGCGGCGGCTTTTTGGTGATTAAAGTTGTTTTCAGAACATGAATTTATAAATAATATAATGTCTAAGTATGTGGTTTTTAATTCTATAAGAGATGATGTATACACTGAAAAAGGTCTGATCTACAAAATAGACGGTTTTCAATTATCTTATACTTTTTCTTTCATGGACTTATATGATTTAGGTTGGAAAGCGGTAATTTCAACCGTAAGCGACATTATCTCTAAAGGCGGAATTCCTAGTCTATTCTTCTCATCGATTGGTATACCCAAATCAAAGTTGGATAAACTTGAGAATTTAATTGAAGGTATAGCAGACGCTATTAAGTATTACCATGGCAAGTATGTAGGTGGAGATCTTAATTCCAGTGACGGAAGCGGTTGGATCGATATAATGGGGATTGGGTTGTCTACGTGTAATTCTAACAAGGACATAGATGACGGTGATGTAGTAATTATATCTAATTCAATAGGATACACATCATTAGTTTTTCTATCTTATGTTCGTTCTTGGAATATTTATTTACCTAAAAAAGTGATCAATAAGATTCGTCATCCTATTGTTAATAAAGGTATAGTTAAAATTATTGAAAAATATTGTACAAATATTTCGTATTCAACTGATGTCAGCGACGGTCTCATTGTCTCCTTGTACAATATCGTAAAAAGAAAGAATGTAACAGTAGAACTGAAGCAAATACCCATAGACCCAGAGGTAAAAGAAATGACTGATTCCTTAGGTGTCGAAATCAAAGATATCCTAAAGTATTCGGGAGAAGAGTTCGAGACATTACTAGTTGTTAGAAAAAGCGTAGTAGAGGAAGTTATGAGAGAAATGAGAAAATATGGTTTAAACCCAATAGTTATAGGAGAAGTAATTAAAAATGAAAACTCTGAAGGGAAGAACAATGTATTATACAAGGGTGAAGTTGTAGAAAATACTGGATGGGATAATTTCTTAGGATGGTTTTAACCAAATATGCAGTTATAATGGTGAAAGAGCTTATAAGTAGGCTACTCATATGCTTTATGAAGATAAAAATGACAGAAACAGTTCAGAAGAGCGAGGAAAGATTTAGACTATTACCAGCTCCGTCTAAATTTGATAACGGGGTAGTTAAATTTGGAGATAGGGAAATTAGGATAGGAGGCCCTTTACCTAAGATTGCAGAAAATGAAAAATTGGTGAGAGTTACTAGTTCCTTATGTCCGGTCTGTTATAGACTATTACCTGCCGTAATATTTGAGAAAGAAGACAAATTATACATAAGAAAAGTCTGTCCAGATCACGGTGAATTTGAAGATCTATATTATGGTGATGTAAATCTATACTACAAGTTCGACTATTGGGAATATGAAGGTAAGGGACCTAAGGTTCCATATGTAGATCTTAAATCGCCTTGTCCTTTTAACTGTGGGCTTTGTCCAATGCATCATCAGCACTCAGCTCTTGTAAACATGGTAATTACGAACAGATGTGATTTATCTTGTTGGTACTGTTTCTTCTTCGCTGAAAAGGCCGGTTACGTATACGAACCCACTAGAGAACAGATAAAGTTCATGGTAGAACAATTGAAAAGGCAAGATATTACTCTCGTCATCCAATTAACTGGTGGAGAACCTACACTACGTGAAGATTTGATCGAAATCGTAAGAATTATGAGAGAGAGCGGTGTAAAACACATACAGCTTAACACTTGGGGCGGAACTTTTGCTAAGATGTACCTCGAAGATCCAGAATACGCAATAAAGTATGCTCGTGAGTTAAGAGAGGCTGGTGTTAACACCATATACATGAGTTTTGATGGTGTAAATAGAAGAACCAATACTAAGAATCACTGGGAAGTCCCATACACTTTAGAGGTCTTCAGAAAAGCCGGAATGACCAGCGTAGTTCTAGTACCTACTGTTATCAGAACCGTAAACGATCAAGATTTAGGGAATATAGTGAAATTCGCAGCATATAACATGGATGTAGTAAGGGCAATTAACTTCCAACCTGTCAGCTTAACCGGAATGATGAAACGCAATATGAGAAATAAGTTCAGAATAACGATTCCTGAGGTTTTAAAGGCAATAGAGGAGCAGACAAATGGAGAGATTACTAGAGATAGTTGGTATCCTATAGGAACTTCGGTTGTATTCTCCAAGCTAGTAGAGGCAATAACTGGAAAAGAGCAATTTGAGATGGCTAATCATCCAAGCTGCGGAGCCGGAACTTACGTATTCGTAGAGTGGAGAAACGGAGAACCTCATTTCATACCGCTTTCTAGGTTTATAGACCTAGAAGGTTTACTGGAGTATCTAAGAGAGAAAACAGACGAGTTAAAAGAAGGAGGAAATAAGGTCTGGATAGGTGTAAAACTATTATACAACTTGAGGAAGTTTATTGATAAGGAGAAAGGACCTAAAGACTTTGACGTTTATGAAATGCTACGTAATATTATCGTCAACCATAATTATGAAGCGTTAGGAGAATGGCACTATAGGACGTTATTCTTAGGGACTATGCACTTCATGGATCTATATAACTATGATGTCGAAAGAGTAATGAGATGCGATATACACTATACTACTCCTGATGGTAGAGTAATACCGTTCTGCACATATAATGTATTAAATGACTTATACAGAGACAAAGTGCTAAAGGAATACCAGATACCTATAGAAGAATGGAAGAAAGTCCATGGAGAAGATAGCATAGGAGATAAAATGAAGTATAGAAGAATAGCGAGTAAGTTAGAAGAAGGAGAAGTATATAAGGCAACCTACAAGCCTTTTATACAATAATTTTTTATTTTAAATTAAAAATTATATTATAATGTATTTTTAATTACTAATTTTTCTATATATAATATGGACTTCTTGTCCACATTCACATAGTTTTACATTGACCAATTGTAGCTTGGGTGCGCTAATACCTGTAAAACCTTCTCCTTGAGCGAAAGATATTCCGTTTCCGAAAATTCTAGGAGAGATTGTGATTCTAATTTCATCGAAACAATTTTCCTTAATAAAGTTCCAAATTGTAGTTCCGCCGCCCTCTACCATAATTTTTTTAACGTTCTTAGTTATGTAAAGGTCTCTCATAATAGAACAAATTGACATATCATTTACGTATCTAATTTCAACACCTTTTTGAATTAAAGCTTGAATTATCTGTCTCTTTTCAGAACTCTCTTCATTTAGTTTAGATGTGTAAACTGTTGTAGGAGGAGGAGTTGTGAAAATTGTATTATTTACATTAAATCTTAAACTATTTGAAATTATTACTCTAATAGGATTTTTTCCATGTGCATATTTAAGTGTCAGTTTAGGATTATCAATTCTTACTGTTTCAGCTCCCACTAATACTGCATCTACTTCGCTTCTAAGGATATGTTGTCTCCTTTTATCAGATGGGCAACTTAATTGGCTATATCTGTCTTTTGAAGCTAATCTACCATCTATACTCATAGTGCTGAATATTATAATGTAAGGTCTATCTACCATGTTTCATGCTAATTTAACGGTCTGCTTCTTTGGTAATAAGTTAAATGACCAAACTCTTATTTTACAAGTTGCTCTTTGCTTGCATAATAGGCAACAGTCTACACACACATTAATTTTTCTCATACTACAATATCTAACTTGAAGAAATCTTCCACAACTGTCACATTTCTCTTCGAATACCATGTTAAATCACTTTTTCAAAATTGTAAGCATTACATATATAACTAATTTTATTCTTAATGCCGCTGGTTCTACTAGCTCCAGTAAACAGTATAGAATCGAACATTATGAATATTGACCCACTAACTGGGGTATTGCTCTTAATAACGGTAATTTTGTGACGAGGATCTACACCTAAAATCTCGTTCATATATTTCAAGTTTGACTCAGATAATTCGACGGTTACGTTCAAAGGCTCATAATTACTATTTTTATCACCTCCTTTTCTCAGTAGAGAAGCTACTTCTCTACTAGATATAATTAATGCAGAGAATAACCTCGATAGTACACTAGCTCCTCCTGCTACCTCACGTTTATAACTCGTTAATATTATCCATTTCAACTTTTTTGAATTTCTTTCTAAGATCTCATAAATTCCATCTATAATTATAGATGAGTCACTCCCATCACTTGAGTCTATCAGGATAAAACTTTCTCCTATGTCTATTAAATAAACTAGGAAATTTCCTTTTATTGCGTATACGTTATTGACTAGCTTGCTTATCATAGCCTAAAAATAGGGTAGATATTTATAGTGTTAACGTGTTTAATCCATTCTCGGCCAACAGATGCAATAGTTATAGCACCTACGACTTCAGCTCCGCTCTTATTTAGCAATTTATAAGCTGCATAAATAGTAGTTCCAGTTCTTATCACGTCATCGATAAGCAGAATCTTATCTCCTCTATTAATATAATCTTTTCTTAGATATATGGTCGTTACCATTCCCTCTGACTCTTTAAGGTTTTCGTCTATATACTCTAAGTGGATAGAATCCTTGTGTTTTTTCATAACTAGTAATGGTTTAGCTAAAGCCGAAGCTGCAAGTGTTGCAAACGGAATTCCATTTACAGCTATAGTAACTATTTTGTTTACTTCTTTATTTCCAATGTATTTCTGATAATAAATTTCTACCAGCATTTTTAACATGTTAGGATAAAATAGTAGTGAAGAAGTATCTACAAATCCATCTTCATAAAATGAGATTTTGTTGTAAAAGAACTTTAGTAGGAACTCTTCATTCTTAATTTTATCGAGAATTTCCTTTGAATGTATTTCACTAGGTATGGTATTACCATTGACATACCTACATAGTAAACTTTCCTGGATATTAAGTAATTTAGATAACTCCTTGTAGGTATACGCGTTCTTCAGCTCCTTAAGCAAATCAACCACAAGTAGTCTAATTCTCAGTTCCTTGTATTTCGAGTAAGTGGAAATAAATATCACCACCATGTATTCATATTTAGATGAACGCGGTCTTAAGAACTGAATGGTGAAGATAAACCCACGCCGTGATTACTTACTCTCGCCGCTAAGAATTTTTCTTATGAGTTCGTTGGTCAATTGTGGATCGGCTCTTTTACCCGTCTTTTTCATAACTTTCCCTACTAGGTAGTTAATCACTTTAGGATCTTTTCTAGCTTTTTCAGCTGCATCTGGCTCCTCTTTGATTACTTCCCTTATTATCTGGACGAGGAATTCCTCGTCCTTTACTGCCGTAAGTCCCCTTTCTTTAATTATCTGACCTGGCATTTTACCTTCTAAAACTACTTCAGGTAAGATTTCTTTAGCTATCTTTATTGTAATTACACCATCATCGAGAAGTTTAAGTAACTCTACTAGATGTGATGGTGTGGCTTTCGATTGGGACGGCCTTAGGTTCTTATCGTTTAGCCACCTTAGATAGTCGTTAATTAATAAATTAGCGAGTTTCTTGTAGTTAAAGTAGTTCTTAGCCGTCTCCTCAAATAAGTCAGCTAGCACTTTATCCGTTACTAAAACTGTTGCGTCATATTCTGTTATTTCGTATTGTTTCACCAACCTTTGTATTCTAATATCTGGTAGTTCAGGGAGACTTTTTCTAATTTCTTCTACTAGTTGTTTGCTTATAGGATAGGGTGGTAAATCTGGATCGGGGAAGTATCTATAATCTTCTTCTTGTTCTTTAGTTCTAGTTGGTACTGTTACTTTCCTTTGTGCATCCCAATGTCTAGTCTCTCTCTCCACTTTTAGTCCCTGAGCAATTGCGGCTCTTTGCCTAGCTATTTCGTATTTTATTGCTTCTTCAACTTCTTTTGGTGATCCAATATTCTTTACTTCCACTCTTTCTCCTCCCTCAACGGATACATTAGCATCAGCCCTCATAGCCCCTTCTAAGTCACAATTACATACACCTAAATGCTCTAGTATAGATCGTAGTTTTTCTAGAAATTCTCTCGCTTCTCTAGGTTCTGTCATGTCAGGCTCAGTTACTATTTCGAGCAATGCCATACCAGACCTATTGTAATCTAAAAGAGTGTATTTGCTGGTCAACATAGACCCGGTTGGATAAATAATTTTTGCCGGATCCTCTTCTATGTTTATTCTCCTTATCCTTACAGTTTTACCATCTCTCAGTTTTACAAAACCACCTTTACTTATTGCAATACTTCCGGGACCATCATACTGAGAGATCTGATAATTCTTCGCCATATCTGGGTAGAAATAATGTTTTCTTACCATAGATAGCCTATCAGCAACTTCCCCATTAAGTGCCAATGATACCATTATTGCGTATTTTAAGGCATTCTCGTTGATTATTGGTATAGCTCCCGGTAAGCCTAGACAGACAGGGCATACGACAGTATTTGGTTCTTTATCTATGTAGTCCGTTGGACAAGAGCAAAAGAGTTTGGTTTTTAACGCCGTTAAGTGAACATGAACTTCTAAGCCTATTTTTACCATAGCTAATACGTTATAAAAATCTCCATTTATACTTTATCTTATCCAAACGCTCTGTCTCCAGCATCACCTAAACCTGGTATTATATAACCTCTATTGTCTAATTCTGGATCAATTGAGAGAGTAAACAAGTAGATATCTGGAAATTCTGCAAGAAGTTTTCTGACTCCATAGTCTGATATAATCACGGAAACTATATAGATTCTTTTTGGACTATAATTTTTAATAATGCTTATTATTTTTTTCATAGTACTTGCAGTAGCTATCATTGGGTCGGCTATTATGACGTTATCTTTAGAAGTTATATTAGGTATCTTTGAATAGAATATTTCAACCTCCATTTCTTCTGGAAATTCTTCCTTGACTTCTTTTTCCTTTCTACTAGCAGCGATTACACCTAGCCTAGCTGTCGGTAAAGCTTTTAAAAGTCCTTCCACAAGCGGCGTAGCTGCCCTTAAAACGTTTATTATTACTATATTCTCTAAATCATAAATTCTAATGCCCCTAGCTTTTGTTCCTAAAGGTGTTTCAACTTCAACTGTTTCGTAATCTAACGTATTTAAAAGCTCATAGCCGATAATTCTACCTAATCTAACCATTGTTTTTCTGAAGTTAATTTGATCTGTCGTTTTAGAACGTAGTTGAGTTAAAAAATGAAGAGTAATTGGCTTAGAAAGCAAAAATAAAGGCATAGCTTTACCTCTTACTGCTTAATTTCCTCGCTTCTCTTTCAGTTTCCCTAAGTATGAGGATATCTCCAAGTCTTACTGGTCCTTTAACGTTTCTTGTTAGTATTCTTCCCTTGTCCCTTCCTTCTAGAACTCTCACTCTAACTTGAGTAACTTCCCCTGTAACTCCTGTTCTATCTAAAATCTGTATTACTTCAGCCGGAAAGCCGAATTCTTCTATTATTGGTGATTGAGTTGGCTGTTTCGCTTTCTCGCTCACTCTTATTACCCAAAAGATCACAATACCAATTCACTTAAATACTTCACTATGTGTATTATCAATCATGGTTTCAATAAGGCAGTGTAGTTTCTGCGGAAAAGAAATAATGCCCGGTACTGGATTAATGTACGTCAGAAACGACGGTTCAATATTGTGGTTTTGTTCTAACAAGTGCAAAAAATCTATGCTAAAGTTACATAGGGATCCTAAGAAGTTAAAGTGGACCAAGGCTTACATGGGTGGGGTTAAGTGAAACAGAGGACTTTTGTAATGATTAAACCAGACGGTGTAAAGAGAAGACTAGTAGGCGAGATAATTTCCAGATTTGAGAAGAGAGGTTTTAATATAGTTGCAATGAAGATGGTTCATATAGATAGAACTACAGCAGAAAGATTATATGAAGAACATAAGGGGAAGTCTTTCTTTGAAGAATTGATAAATTATATAACATCTGGACCGGTAGTATGCATGGTAGTTGAGGGAGAAGAAGCTGTAACTGTTGTAAGAAAAATGATTGGGAACACTGACCCTAAAGAGGCACCACCAGGTACTATAAGGGGGGATTATGCTTTAACGAAAGCAGAAAATGTAATCCATGCATCGGACAGCGAAGAAAAGGCTAAAAGAGAAATGAGCATATTCTTTGTAGAAAAAGAGATTGTTGCTATAATGTAATACCCAATCCGTATGTTGGATCGGAACTCTTTTTAATATTAATTATCTCTTTTATTACTTCCTTCATATCGTCTGTTATAATATCCTTATATTTAGTTAGCAGAATTTCTAAGTCCTCTTTGGGCACGTCAGTATATAATACGTCTCCCTCTTCAATTTGGCGTCCTACCATAACATTACCTTTTATAGAAACTGCTACTTCCATTCCTTTCGTGGCTTTCTCTACTGTCTTCTTGTTATCTTGGATTTGCTGGATCTCTCCAACTTTTCTACCATCTTTCTTAATTAAAGGAGATTTAGGTTTTATGATCCCTCCTAATACTTCTACTCCGACGATAACAGGGTCACTTCTCCTAAAGACATACCCTGGTAAAATCCTGAACTTCCCAGGCAGAACTAAAGAGTCTAAAGTTCTACGTTTTTCGCTTTCCTTTACATCAATAATATATTTTTCTATATCATCAATTAACTGATAGATAATTTCACCATAAATTAACTTAATTTTAGTAGGTATCTCTATTCCAGGTAGAGGTTTAACTCTAAAGGCAGCAATTAATCCGTATTCTTTTGCTTCTTGGCTCGTTAATTCTGCCTCCGTAATGTCTCTTTTACTAATTGGTCCAATATCTGCTAATCTTATAGGTATCTTCTTCTGCTGGAGCGCCGTAATTATAGCTTCTAAACTACCTAAGCTATCTGCCTTAACTACAACTCCCGCTACACTTGCATTATAGTACCTTACACTGGATATTTCCTCTTGTATGATTTTCTTGAATTCCTCAATTTTACTTTCATCATCTACTGCGAATAAAGGAGAGCCAGCTAATGCGTTCTCTAAATTAGGAGCATAGATTTTAACGCCGGCCGCAGCGTAGACTTCATCTATAGCAGTTAAGTCAGTTTTAACTACTTTTATATCTTGTAAAGGCTTGGGAACTAAGATAGAACGAACTTTTGTTATTATTGGTCCATTTATACCTCCTAATGCTATTATATCATTCTTTTTGAGTACTCCCTCGTAAATGATTACATCTATAGTATGTCCTAAACCTTGAATTTCTTTAACCTCAAGTATAACACCTTTTGCTGGCCCCTCAGCAAACTTCAGTTTGTTTTTCATGTAGTTTTGAGTAAGCCCAGCAAGTAAAGCTAGAAGTTCAGCTATTCCTTCACCTGTTTTTCCAGATACTGGGACTATAGCTACAGTCTTTGTGAAATCCTTTATTCTGTCGAATCTTTCCGAACTAAATCCTTGTTCTGCCAGTTGTGAAACTAAGTTGTAAACTAGTCCGTCTAAATAATTTTTTACATCTTCTCTCTGTTTAGAGAAGCTCTCTAAGAACGAATATGTGTTCTGAACTCTCCACCCTGGGATTTTATCTATTTTGTTTGCCGCAACTAAAAACGGAACTTTTCTATTTTTTAATATCTCTATTGATTCAATTGTTTGTTTTTGAAATCCCTCGGTTATGTCTACAACTAATATGGCTATGTCCGCTACGCTCCCTCCTCTTTTTCTTAGATTACTAAAGAGTTCATGTCCGGGTGTATCTATAAATAATAATCCAGGAATTTCTAGTTTTATAGGGAAAATCTTTTTTAGGGGTTCTGCTAGTTTTTCAATTACGCTGGTTGGAACAAAGCTTGCTCCTACTTCCTGCGTCATCTCTCCAGGCTCTTTTTTAACTACGGCTGTACCTCTGATTTTATCTAGTAATGTTGTCTTACCGTGGTCTACGTGGCCAAGTACCACTACTATCGGTTGTCTCAGTTTCTTTTGTAATTGTTGGGTAATTTTTATTCACCTTTAATGGTTTAACCTTCTATTGACTAATTAAAGTAGCGGTAATATAGCTCGAAAAAATTTAATCTTTTTAAAAAGTAGGATAATGGGGCTATTCATTTGAGTGAACTGGATAAGAAAGCTATAGAAATTTCTTCAAAATATAGAGGAAAGATACAAATTCTCCCTAAGGTTCCTATAAAGTCCTTAGATGATTTCTCAGTTTTATATACGCCCGGCGTTGCTGCAGTCTCAAAAGAAATTGCTAAGAATAAGGATCTCTCATTCCAGTATACGTATAGATGGAATTCCATTGCAATTGTAACGGACGGAACGAGAGTATTAGGACTCGGAGATATAGGACCAGAGGCAGCGATGCCAGTGATGGAAGGTAAAGCGCTATTATTCAAGTATTTAGGTGGAGTAGATGCAGTACCTCTGACTGTAGGCACTAAAGACCCAGACAAAATTGTTGAGGTTGTTACCATTTTACAACCGGCTTTCGGAGGGATTAACTTAGAGGATATAGAATCACCAAAATGTTTCTATATACTAGAAAAATTAAGGGAAAAATTAGAGATACCGGTATGGCACGATGATCAGCAAGGGACAGCTGGTGCAACATTAGCTGGTTTAATAATAGCTCTGGAACTTACTGGAAGAGAGACTAGAAATACAAAAGTAATATTATACGGTGCAGGTGCGGCAAACATAGCGACGGCAAGACTCTTATATAAATACGGAATTCCTTATGAAAATATGATAGTAATAGATTCTCGTGGACCCTTGTATAAAGGTAGGGAAGATGAGGATGAAATGAAGTTAGAAAATCCGTGGAAATACGAACTTCTAGAAAAGACAAACAAAGATGGTGTTACGAAACTCGAGGACGCTTTTAAGGGAGCTGACGTTCTAATTGCTGCTTCCAGACCTGGCCCTGGAGTAATTAAGCCCGAATGGATAAGACTAATGAGTAAAGATTCAATCGTATTCGCCTTAGCGAATCCCACGCCTGAAATATGGCCTGAGGAGGCCAAAAAGGCTGGAGCTAAAATAGTTGCAACTGGTAGAAGTGACTTGCCTAATCAAGTAAATAACTCGTTAATTTTCCCCGCTGTATTTAGAGGTGCTCTTGACGTAAGGGCTAAGACTATAACTGATGAAATGGTAATTGAAGCTTCAAGAGAATTAGCTTCTTTCGCTAGGCAGAGAGGGACTAATGAGAGCTACATAATCCCTAAAATGACTGAATGGGAGGTCTATCCTAAAGTTGCAGCAGCTGTAGGTATGAAAGCAATGCAGCAAGGTGTAGCTAGGTTTAAACTATCTTATGAAGAGTTATATGAGTCAGCTAAAACAATGATAGAACATGCGAGAAAGCTTCTTGCATCACTAACGTAATTTTTTTAAATTGGTAACTTGTATTGTCATATTACACGTAAATTCTAGTGGTGAAAGTTAAAATGCGTTCTTCATCGAAAAAGAAAGTTGATCCCCTTCAGTATAATCTCGTTCCGAAACATGAAGTTCTATCTCTCGAAGAAGCCTATAAGGTTCTAAAAGAGCTTGGAGTAAGACCAGAACAATTACCTTGGATTAGAGCTTCAGATGCCGTTGCAAGGGCTATAGGTGCAAAGCCTGGCGACATAGTTAGAATAACTAGGAAAAGTCCATTCACTGGAGAAAGCGTAAGTTATAGATATGTGATAAGTGGGTGAACGATTTGTTAACAACAGAACAACGGTGGATGATAACAGAGTCTTTCTTTAAAGTTAGAGGGTTAGTACGACAGCACTTAGATTCGTTCAACGATTTCCTACGTAATAAACTTCAAGAAGTCATAGATGAGCAAGGAGAAATAACTACTGAGATACCTGGGTTAAAGATAAAGCTAGGGAAAATTAGATTCGATAAACCGGGTATAAGAGAGACTGACAGAGGACCTCTAAGAGAAATAACACCTATGGAGGCTAGGTTAAGGAATCTAACTTATTCTGTTCCATTGTACTTGACAATGATCCCAATAGAGAATAATATAGAGGGGGAACCGGTCGAGGTCTACATAGGAGATCTACCCATTATGCTTAAGTCAATTGCAGATCCTACGGCAACACTACCTCCTGAAAAACTTATTGAGATCGGAGAAGATCCAAAAGACCCGGGCGGGTACTTTATCGTAAATGGAACAGAGAAGGTGATTGTAGCTCAGGAAGACTTAGCGACTAATAGAGTTTTAGTTGATTATGGAAAATCTGGTAGTAACATTACACATGTAGCTAAAGTAACCTCTGCAGCTGCTGGATATAGAGTACAAGTGGTAATTGAAAGGCTAAAGGACAGTACGATTCAGGTATCTTTCGCTACAGTACCTGGAAAGATTCCCTTTGTAATTTTAATGAGAGCTCTGGGATTTACTACAGATCGTGATATAGTATATGCTGTGTCATTAGATCCAGAGATTCAAAACGAGTTATTACCTTCATTAGAGCAAGCGAGTTCAATAACTACAGTAGAAGACGCATTAGATTTTATAGGTAACAGAGTCGCTGTAGGTCAAAAGAGAGAAAACAGAATACAAAAGGCTGAGCAGGTAATTGATAAATACTTCTTACCTCACTTAGGAACTTCGCCAGAAGATAGAAAGAAAAAGGGTTACTATTTAGCTAGTGCTGTAAATAAGTTACTCGAACTCTACCTTGGAAGGAGAGAGCCAGATGACAAGGATCATTACGCTAATAAGAGAGTGAGACTTGCTGGAGATCTTTTTACAAGTTTATTCAGGGTTGCATTCAAAGCATTTATGAAAGATTTGGTTTACCAACTTGAAAAATCAAAGGTTAGAGGAAGAAGATTATCTCTAACAGCTCTCGTTAGAGCGGATATTATAACTGAGAGGGTAAGACATGCATTAGCCACTGGAAATTGGGTAGGAGGAAGAACCGGAGTTAGTCAATTGCTAGATAGGACTAACTGGCTCTCTATGTTAAGCCATCTAAGAAGGATAGTTTCATCACTTGCTAGAGGCCAACCTAACTTTGAGGCTAGAGATTTACATGGTACACAATGGGGAAGGATGTGCCCATTTGAAACTCCAGAAGGTCCTAACAGCGGTCTGGTCAAAAATCTTGCTTTATTAGCCCAAATCTCAGTAGGTATAAACGAATCTACCGTAGAGAAATTCGTATATGATCAAGGTGTACTGAAAGTAGAAGATATTATAATAAAAGTTACAGAAGAAGGAGAAGATATAGAGAAATATCTCACGTGGAGTAAAGTTTACATTAACGGGAGACTAGTAGGATATTATCCCGACGGTAAGGAGTTAGCGGAAAAGATACGAGAAGCGAGAAGGAGTAATAAGTTAAGTGATGAAATTAACGTTGCGTATATCGTAACTGAGTATATTAACGAAGTAAGAATAAATTGCGATTCAGGAAGGGTAAGAAGACCTCTAATAGTAGTTAAAGACGGTAAACCTCTGGTGACAGAACAAGATATAGAAAGAGTATCTAAAGGAGAAATAACCTTTGATGATCTAGTAAAGGAAGGGAAAATAGAATTCCTTGACGCTGAAGAAGAAGAAAATGCATATATCGCACTTAATCCTGAAGACCTAACTAAAGAGCATACTCATCTGGAGATATGGCCTCCAGCAATCTTAGGAATAACTGCTTCAATCATACCATACCCTGAACATAACCAATCTCCTAGAAACACTTATCAATCTGCTATGGCTAAGCAAGCCCTAGGGCTATACGCAGCAAACTATCAGATAAGAACAGATACTAGGGCTCACTTGCTTCACTATCCGCAAAAGCCTTTAGTGAAAACTAGAATGCTAGATGTGATTGGATATAATGAGAGACCTGCTGGAAATAACGCTATCTTAGCTGTTATGTCATATACTGGATATAACATGGAAGACGCTATAATGATGAACAAGTCGTCAGTTGAAAGAGGAATGTACCGGTCAACGTTCTTCAGATTATATGTTACTGAAGAGGTAAAGTACCCAGGTGGACAAGAAGATAAAATAATGGTTCCAGAAGCAGGTACTAAGGGATACAAGGGTAAGGACTATTACAGATTATTAGAGGATAACGGTATAGTTCCTCCAGAGGTAGACGTTAAAGGGGGAGATGTGCTTATTGGTAAGGTGAGTCCACCAAGATTCTTACAAGAGTTTAAAGAATTAGCTCCTGAGCAAGCCAAGAGGGATACGTCGATAGTCACAAGGCACGGGGAAATGGGAACAGTTGACCTCGTCTTAGTTACGGAGACAGCAGAGGGTAACAAATTGGTTAAGGTACGTGTAAGAGATTTAAGAATTCCAGAGATCGGAGACAAATTTGCTACAAGGCACGGTCAAAAAGGGGTAATAGGAATGTTGATTAGTCAAGCAGATATGCCTTATACTCCCAAGGGCGTTGTCCCAGATATAATACTTAATCCTCATGCATTACCATCAAGAATGACAATAGGTCAAATTATGGAAGCATTAGCAGGAAAATATGCAGCACTAACGGGCAAGATTGCTGATGCGACTCCATTCATTGAGACCCCGAAGATAAATGAGATCAAGAAAGGTATATTGGAATCTGGTTTTCTACCAGACGGTACTGAAGTAGTATATGATGGAAGAACTGGGCAAAAAGTAAAGAACAGAGTGTTATTTGGAGTAGTATATTATCAAAAGCTTCATCACATGGTAGCTGATAAAATGCATGCAAGAGCTAGGGGGCCGGTACAGATTCTAACAAGGCAACCTACTGAAGGAAGAGCAAGAGAAGGAGGTCTAAGATTTGGAGAGATGGAGAGGGACTGTCTAATAGGCTTCGGAACAGCTATGCTAATTAAGGATAGACTTTTAGATAATTCAGACAAAGTAACGGTGTATGTATGCGACCAGTGTGGTTATATAGGTTGGTACGATAGGAATAAGAATAAGTATGTTTGTCCTATTCATGGGGATAAAACTACTTTACATCCTGTCACGGTATCTTACGCCTTTAAACTATTATTACAAGAGTTAATGAGTATGGTTATAGCCCCGAAACTTATATTAGGTGATAAAATAGCTTTAGGTGGTTCAAATGAGTGAAAAGGTTATTAAAGGAATAAAATTCGGTATTCTCTCGCCTAATGAAATTAGGCAGATGTCGGTTACCGCAATTATAACTCCTGAAGTTTATGACGAAGACGGTACGCCTATTGAAGGAGGGGTAATGGATCCTAGACTCGGGGTTATAGAGCCTGGTCAAAAATGCCCAGTATGCGGAAACACACTTTCAGCTTGCCCTGGTCACTTTGGGCATATAGAATTAGTTAAGCCAGTTCTTCATTATGGGTATGTAAAGCACGTTTATGATTTTCTCAGGGCAACGTGTAGGCATTGTGGTAGGCTTAAGATAAAAGAAGAAGATTTGGAAAGATATAGGAGAATTTATAATTCAATTAAAGATAGATGGCCTTCAGCAGCTAGAAGGTTAGTTGAGTATGTCAAAAAAGTAGCTATGAAAAACATGGAATGCCCTCATTGTGGAGAGCATCAATTTAAGATCAAACTTGACAAGCCTTATTATTTTAATGAAGAAAGAAACGGATCTTTAGTGAGATTAACTCCATCAGAAATTAGAGAGCGTTTAGAGAGAATACCAGATTCAGATGTAGAATTAATGGGCTATGACCCTAAAACTGCAAGACCTGAATGGATGATTCTTACAGTATTGCCAGTTCCTCCGATTACTATACGTCCCTCAATTACAATAGAAAGTGGTATCAGAGCTGAAGACGACCTTACACATAAGTTAGTTGATATAGTGAGAATAAATGAGAGGTTAAAAGAGAGCTTGGAGGCTGGAGCTCCTCAACTAATAATAGAAGACTTATGGGACTTATTACAATATCATGTATCAACCTATATTGATAATGAAATACCCGGGCTTCCTCCGGCTAAACATAGATCTGGGAGGCCTTTGAGAACTTTAGCTCAGAGGTTAAAAGGTAAGGAAGGAAGATTCAGAGGTAACTTATCTGGTAAAAGAGTAGACTTCTCAGCAAGAACAGTAATTTCGCCTGATCCAAGTATAAGTATTGATGAGGTAGGGGTTCCTCAGACAATAGCTAAGATTTTAACTGTTCCTGAAAGAGTTACTAAATTTAACATTGAAAGAATAAGGCAATATATAATAAATGGACCAGATAAGTGGCCTGGAGCGAATTATGTTATTAGAACCGACGGTAGAAGAATCGACCTAAGGTATGTTAAAGACAGAAAGGAGCTTGCCGCAAGCATAACTCCGGGCTACATAGTAGAGAGACATCTAGTAGACGGTGATACCGTTCTATTTAATAGGCAGCCGTCTCTACATAGGATTTCAATGATGGCTCATAGAGTTAGAGTATTACCCGGTAGAACATTCAGATTAAATGTATTAGTATGTCCACCTTATAACGCTGATTTTGACGGAGATGAGATGAATTTGCATGTGCCTCAGTCCGAAGAAGCAATAGCAGAAGCTAGAGAGATTATGCTGGTTCACAAGAACATCATTACTCCAAGGTATGGAGGACCTATAATGGGAGGAGGTCAAGATTATATAAGCGGTGCTTATTTATTGTCAGTAAAAACTACTTTACTAACTAAAGAGGAAGTAGCCACAATACTAGGTGTTACAGACTTCAATGGCGATCTAGGAGAACCTGCGATTCTGTCACCTAAGCAGTATTATACTGGAAAACAAGTGATAAGCTTATTCCTACCTAAAGACTTTAACTTCCATGGAGTAGCTAATATATCAAAGGGAGTTAGAGCTTGTAAGAATGAGGTATGTCCTCACGATTCATATATTGTAGTTAAGAACGGAATTCTACTGGAGGGCGTTTTAGATAAGAAAGCTATAGGTAATCAGCAGCCAGAAAGCGTTCTGCATTGGTTAATTAAAGAATATGGTACAGAATATGGTAAGTGGATAATGGATAACGTCTTCAAGATGTTTATAAGATATATAGAGTTAAGAGGATTTACTATGACCTTGGATGACGTAACAATTCCACCAGAGGCGTTAAAAGAAATAGATCAGAGTACAACTGATGCATATAACCAAGTTAATGAATTAATTAAGAAATATAATGAAGGTAAGTTAGAACCAATTCCCGGCAGAACGTTAGAGGAAAGCCTGGAGGATTATATACTAGATACATTAGACAAATTAAGAAAAATATCAGGTGAAATTGCTACTAAGTATCTAGATCCTTTTAATAATGCCTACATCATGGCCATAACTGGAGCTAGGGGTAGCGAGTTAAACATTACACAGATGACTGCCATGTTAGGACAACAGTCGGTTAGAGGAGAAAGATTAAAGAGAGGGTATATGAACAGAACTTTACCTCACTTCAAGCCTGGCGACATTTCGCCAGACTCAAGAGGTTTCGTTCACAACTCGTTTACTAGAGGATTAACGCCAATAGAAATGTTCTATCATGCTGCTGGAGGTAGAGAAGGATTAGTAGATACTGCAGTGAAGACTTCGCAAAGCGGATACATGCAAAGAAGACTTATAAACGCACTATCAGACTTAAGAGTTGAATACGACGGAACAGTAAGATCTTTATATGGTGAAGTAATGGAAGTATCTTATGGTGATGATGAAGTCCATCCAATGTATAGTGCTCATGGTAAGTCGGTAGATATAAATAGAATAGTTGAAAGGGTCATAGGTTGGAGGAAGTGATTTATCATGGTATCCGAACAAATGAAGAACTATATTGATAAAAAATTAGAAGAGGTTAAATCAAAATTACCAGATAAAGTAATCCAAGATCTGAGAGATACTTTATACAAACTCGAAATCGAAGTGAGTCAAGATGAAGTAGATCGTATAATTGAATTAGCTATTAAGGAGTACGAGTCCTCATTGGTCGAACCTGGTGAAGCCGTAGGTGTGGTAGCTGCCCAATCGATAGGTGAGCCTGGGACGCAGATGACGTTGAGAACGTTCCATTATGCTGGTATAAGAGAACTCAACGTTACACTAGGCTTACCAAGATTAATAGAAATAGTGGACGTAAGAAAGACTCCTTCAACTCCAATAATGACAATTTATTTAACAGATGAGTACAAATATGACAAGGAGAAAGCACTAGAAATAGCGAGAAAAATCGAGTATACAAGAGTAGAGAATGTTATAGCGTCAGTTAGTTTAGATATATCTTCTATGTCAATTACTTTACAGCTTGATGAAGATATGTTAAGAGATAAAGGGCTTACTGCAGAAGAAGTAAAGAAGACAATTTACAAACTGAAACTAGGAAAAATTAGAACTGAAGACATCGATGAGAATACGTTCACTATATACTTCGAAGAAATAGATAGTATAACCGGATTATTTAAAATGAGAGAGAAGATTCTGAACTCCAAAATTAAGGGAGTTAAAGGTATAAAAAGAGCCATCGTTCAGAAAAAGGGCGATGAATATGTTATAATAACAGACGGTTCTAATGTTGAGGGGCTAATAGGTATTAAGGGGGTAGACATTTCAAAGTTACAAACTAATAACATTCATGAAATAGCGGAGATATTTGGTATTGAAGCTGCAAGGGAGCTAATAGCTAGAGAAATAAAGAAAGTACTTGATGAACAAGGTTTGGACGTAGATATGAGACACATATTGCTAGTAGCCGATGTAATGACTAGAACGGGTACAGTAAGACAGATAGGTAGGCATGGAGTAACTGGTGAAAAAAGTAGCGTACTAGCTAGGGCTGCATTCGAAGTCACGGTGAAACATTTACTTGACGCTTCAGCCAGGGGTGAAGTCGAAGAATTTAAAGGTGTAGTAGAAAACATTATAATCGGGCAACCGATAAGATTGGGTACTGGAATTGTGGAGTTGTCCATGAAACCTAATGTAAGGTGATATAGATGTCCGAGAGTATAAGTTTTGAAGGAGAACTTAGAACTCTTCTGAGGACTGGAAAAGTTATTCTAGGTACTAAAAGGACTTTAAAAATGCTAAAGCTAGGAAAAGTTAAAGGTATAATAATTGCTAGCACCTTAAGACAAGACTTGAAAGATGATTTAATTCATTATGCTAAACTTGCTGGTATACCTTATTATGAATATAAAGGTAGTGCGTTAGAATTAGGAACTCTTTGTGGTAAGCCGTTTATTGTGTCTGCAATAGGTGTTATTGATGAGGGTGAATCAAAAATTTTTCAAAATAAATGAGGTGAATTAAATAGTGCCTGAGATAAAATTAACATCAGAAGAATTAAGATATATGTCACTTTTTCAAGATATAACTAAAGTTACAGCTAGGGATTGTATTATTGATGAAAAAAATAACAGGATTATATTTCTTATAAACCCAGAAAATATGGGAATAGCTATAGGTAAAAATGGAAGTAATGTAAAGAAGCTAGAGAAACTTTTAGGTAAATCGGTGGAAATAGTAGGTTATAGTGATAATCTAGAGGATTTAATAAAAAACCTTATGGCTCCAGCTAGGGTTAAAACCATAAAGTTAGTAGAGTCGAATTCTAAGAAAACAGTTTATATTACAGTAGAAGCGCAAGATAAAGGTTTAGCAATTGGTAAAAGTGGTAGGAATGTCGAAAGGGCTAAGTTAATATTAAAAAGGTATATGGATATTGATTCAGTTGTTGTAGTATAAAGGTGAAAGATGTGGCAGGAAGTAAGTCTCCTAAAGGGTTATTTGCTGCAAGAAAGCTTAAGTTAAAAAGACTGAAGTTTAGGTGGCACCAGAGGTCTTTCAAGAGAAGAATGCTTAAACTAAAAGAGAAGTACGATCCATTAGAAGGAGCGCCTATGGCGAGGGGTATAGTATTAGAAAAAGTTGGTATAGAATCAAGGCAACCTAATTCTGCTGTTAGAAAAGCTGTTAGAGTGCAGTTAGTTAAAAACGGTAGAATTGTCACGGCATTCGTTCCAGGAGACGGTGGGGTAAACTTCATTGATGAGCACGATGAAGTAGTAATTGCTGGTATCGGTGGAACGCTAGGGAGATCAATGGGTGATCTACCAGGTGTTAGGTACAAAGTCATTATGGTTAATGGAGTCTCTCTGGATGCGTTATATAAAGGAAAGAAACAAAAGCCAGTAAGGTAATAAGTAATAATGAAATTTTTAGCTTACAAAATATAAATTTTAGGCATTTCCTAAAAAGAAAGATAAAAATTATTCCACATCTGAACCTCTTTTCTTTTCCTCAGCTTCCTGCTCTTCAACCAACTGTTTCTTTACGAATATTGGTTTGTCGCAAAGCAAAGCCAATAGTACAGCATGACTTGGTATTAATTTTTTCTCTATTATAACACCGTCGAACTTGAACTCTACTGTAGCAACGTATACTCCACTTTCCTTTATTATATCATCTATGATTACCCTGTTAACAATTTTCTTTAAATTTTCCTTTATATCGGTAGAGAAAGAGATTATATCATATAATATATCATATAGACTCTCTCTATTATCGTTTCCAGTAATTCCTTCATATTCGTTTTTACCTTGAAGTTTATTCACGAGAATTACTATCTCGGGTGGTATATAAAACATCTTAAATTCTCTACTATCTTCTAAATATAACACCATAGTAGGAATTGCGTGAAGAGGATAGAAGAATGCATCAACTCTTTTGACTCTTATTAGATTCTCATCAGTGTCTGCTTGCATTAATAAATAATAGATACACAAACTCTATTAAACCCTTCATAAATAGATTTAAGGAAATAAGAAATAATTTGAAGGAGACCACTATGGCGTATGAAGTTTCAAATTTGGATATAAAGGTCTTTGGTAAATGGGATACTAAAGTAGAAGTTAGAGACCCGAGTCTAAAGAAGTACATTAACTTAATGCCAGTTTATTTACCGCACACTGGAGGAAGACATGAACATAGAAGGTTCGGTAAGGCTAAGTTACCGATAGTAGAAAGGTTGATAAATAACCTCATGAGGCCGGGTAGAAATAAAGGTAAAAAGATGCTTGCTTATAATATAGTGAATACGACTTTAGATATAATTGCAGTAAAGACAGGGCAAAATCCCCTACAAGTCCTTGTAAGAGCGATAGAGAACGCAGCACCGAGAGAAGAAGTAACGCGTATAATGTACGGTGGTATAGTTTACTATGTAGCTGTAGACGTTTCCCCACAAAGAAGAATTGACCTTGCTTTGAGACATATAGTAACTGGAGCTAAAGATGCTTCATTTAACAATCCTAAGCCTATAGAGGAGGCACTTGGGGAGGAAATTATTGCTGCAGCCAATAATGACCCCAAGAGCTTTGCAATTAGGAAAAAAGAAGAAATAGAGAGAATCGCGTTAAGCTCAAGGTAATAGTATAGCTAAATTTTTAATGTTCACCTTGGTATTAATGTGTAAGAGGTAAAGGACATGTCACAAAAGCCCCACCTTAACTTAATCGTTATAGGACACGTAGACCACGGTAAAAGCACACTAATAGGCAGGCTTTTAATGGACAGAGGTTTCATAGATGAGAAAACTGTAAAAGAGGCTGAAGAAGCAGCTAAGAAATTAGGAAAAGAATCAGAAAAGTATGCATTCCTACTAGATAGACTAAAGGAAGAGAGAGAAAGAGGTGTAACAATTAATTTAACTTTTATGAAGTTCGAGACCAGAAAGTATTTCTTCACAGTAATTGATGCTCCAGGTCATAGAGACTTCGTAAAGAACATGATCACTGGTGCTAGCCAAGCTGACGCAGCTATAATTGTGATTTCAGCTAAGAAAGGTGAATTTGAAGCTGGAATGAGCGCTGAAGGTCAGACTAGAGAACATATAATTCTAGCGAAAACAATGGGAATTAACCAGATGATTGTAGCAGTAAACAAGATGGACTTGACTGATCCCCCGTATGACGAAAAGAGATACAAAGAGGTCGTAGACACTGTAACTAAGTTCATGAAGAGCTTTGGATTTGATATGTCTAAGGTAAAATTCGTTCCAGTGGTAGCTCCAGCAGGTGAGAACGTAACTCAGAAATCATCTCATATGCCTTGGTATAATGGTCCTACTCTAGAGGAACTATTAGACCAGTTAGAAGTACCTCCTAAACCCGTTGACAAACCTCTCAGGATACCGATTCAAGAGGTATATTCAATTTCTGGTGTAGGTGTAGTGCCGGTAGGTAGAGTAGAAAGTGGTGTACTAAAAGTCGGTGACAAAGTCGTATTCATGCCTGCTGGTAAGGTAGGTGAAGTAAGATCTATCGAAACGCATCATACGAAAATTGAAAAAGCTGAGCCTGGTGATAACATAGGATTTAACGTGAGAGGTGTAGAGAAAAAAGACATTAAGAGAGGAGATGTGGTAGGTAGTGTACAGAATCCGCCCACCGTCGCGGAAGAGTTCACTGCACAGATAATCGTAATATGGCATCCTACTGCGGTTAGTGTCGGTTATACGCCTGTAGTACATGTTCACACCGCCAGTGTGGCATGTAGGGTAAGTGAGATTATGTCTAGGATAGACCCGAAGACAGGTAAAGAAGCAGAGAAGAATCCGCAGTTCATAAAGGCAGGAGATGCTGCAATAGTTAAATTTACCCCGATCAAGGATCTATGTGTAGAAAAGTTCAGAGAGTTCCCAGCACTAGGAAGGTTCGCAATGAGAGATATGGGTAAGACAGTAGGAGTAGGAGTAATAACTGATGTTAAACCTAAGAAGATAGAGATTAAATAAGGTTTTTTACATTTGGTGAATTTTCATGCCCTCAAAGGCGCGGATAAGATTATGGAGTACAAATATTGATAACTTGAATTTCGTAGTCAACCAAATAAAAACGATGGCACAAAAAACTGGAATACAGATTAGAGGTCCGGTACCTTTACCTACTACTAGAATGGAAGTTCCTATTATGAGATTGCCTCACGGGGAAGGAAAGAAAAAATGGGAACATTGGGAAATGAAAATACATAAAAGGATCATTGATATAACAGCAGATGAAAGAGTAATGAGACAGTTAATGAGAGTAAGAGTTCCTGATGACGTATATATTGAGATTCAACTTATATAAAAGGGGAGAAGATTTCTTATTAACAATTTATTTTATATACGGCTTCTTCATATCATAATAATAGCGTGCCGGGGTGCCCGAGCGGACTAAGGGGCTGGCCTGGAGAGCCAGTGTGGGCAACCACGCGCGGGTTCAAATCCCGCCCCCGGCGTTCTTTCTTAAGGATTTAATTATAATTTTAGGTAATTTCTCTTTCAACACTTATAGGAAACTTACGGTTTTTGACATGTTTATAGATAATAGTGTCTCATTAATCTTTGCAGTAGAAACCTGTTTATTCATGCGATGGTAAATAATTACTTACTTCGTAAAAATCAAAACTTTCTTGGTTGTATTTATTAAGTGATACTATTACACTTAAGTATGGAAGTTAACGATCGTGTGTCAAATCTTATCTCGGCTAGTAATATAAAACAGCGGTTATAGTTAGAAGATTATACTATGAAATGGGCCCGCCGAGATTTGAACTCGGGACCTCCGCCGTTCTCAGCATATACTTGTGAGGGCGGCGTCCTAACCAGGCTAGACTACGGGCCCACTAAAAATTATGCGTTTTGCTTTATATACCTATCGCGACTACAAACCCTTCCTTAAAATCTGCTATGTCTGGGTCAAGATTTATGGCTATAAGTCTTTCTTCAGTTTTGCTTAAATCCAGTATTCTTATCGAAAACTCTTTGAAAATAGTTTTAAATTCTTCCTTTAACTTCTGAGCTTCTTGGGATGATGTAGTATATGCTACTATTCCTCCGCCTTGGAGTATTGTTGAACCTAAAAATGATTTCACTTGATATTACCCCTTTACAATCCTTATAAGTATAATCAGTTATAATGATAAAAGTGACATGCTTAAGATTGTAGTAAGTAATAATGACGAAATAACGATAAGCAAGGAAATAATAGAGTATTTGAAATCTCATAATATCTTTTTCACATTCGAGTATGACTTAATGAGTGACTATACTGAACTAGAATATAACGGAAGAAAAATCAAGGTACTACCTGGTGACGATATTAATGATCTGATAAGAAAAGTAGTGGATGGCGAGGATAACAGAAATGATCGTAATAGTGAAATTTTCAAGGTTAGATGGGATAGAATTTTATCATCTGGAGCCTTAGTATAGCGTGTGAATTTAATCTTAGGAGGAGGAATAGCGGGTCTACTTTTAGCTTCAAGTAAAAAAGACAGTATGGTTGTAGAGTCTCAAAATAAGGTTGGAGGAATTTTCTCTTACGAGGATATAGGGGAATTCTCTATTCCTCTTTATCCACCATTAACTGCTCGTAAGTGTGATCTATTTAACCAATTTAACTACAAGGAGGTTGAGTTAAACGTTATTTCAAGGAAAGAGAATTACTTATTAGAAAAATTAGGTGTTTCTAACCTCCCTGAATGGTTAGTATTTAATGAAAAAATGTATTACATAGATAATTTAAGGTTAGTTTTGGACAGTTTATCTAAAACGACTAGGGTGAGACTTTCAACAACATTCACGTATAAGGGAGGTAAGAGGATAATTTTAAGTAATGGTATAGTGATAAAAGCAGATGAAATATATGTTACAGTACCTTCTTACTTACTTAACATTAAAAAGGGTAGGAGTGTAGGATTCTTAGAGGCAGTATTCTTAATTAACAAAAGTAATAGAACAGAGAACACCGTAATAGTTGATGGAGACAAAGGTGTGGCGTTTTCTCATGTGGTTTTAGCCAGTTGGGTAAATGACTCTTATGATATAGTTTATGTTCTAGTTCCGTTTTCTATGAAAATTCCTTCATGGGATAGAGTTTATGGAGATTTGAAGAGAAAGAACGTACTTAAAAAAGAGGATATCATCAGTTTTAGGTACAGAGTTATAAAGGATGCAATACTTGAGCGTGATCATGATAACAAATTGAAGGAAGAAACTGAAGAAGGAATACATTTCTGTGGAAGATTAGGTAAATGGCGTAATTTCACTATCTGTGAAACAATAAACGATATCCTTCACTGCTAAACCATTCTACAAACTTTCCAGAAACTTCGACTGCCTTGGATACTGGGGTTCCGTTTAGTCTTAGTATGAAGTAACTTGCTAATAGTATGTCTCCAGTCCCCACTTTATACTCTCCAATTCTCGATGGCCTATAATTTACCGTTAAGCCTTTAGAATGTAGAATAAATCCATCTTCGTCATAAGATATTAATATCTCATTAAATCCCACATCGTATAACTTATGCAAATCCATTTTCGAACCACCTATTTCCTGATAATTAGCGTGGAATATTGCTAAGTTTTTAGATTTTGTAAAGATTGACGATATGTCGTGCTGGATTATTTTAACTTCTTTATTAGGTTCGCACAGTCTCACAAATCCTTGAATATCTATTGCTACTGGCTTAGTAATTTTAGGTAAGGTATTAAGTTCTTTACACACTGGATTTATAATGATTCCATCTATATCTCCACAATTTATTAGACTAATATCTAAATTTTTCTCATTTTTCTTTCTTAGAATTAATTTTCTAGTTCCATCTTGGTCATATATGAGTTCAAATGTTGGAATTGAATTCACATATTCTAATCTATATTTTGATAGGAAGGAGGGTAAAGTTTGCTTATACTTTTTTTCTATCATGGAGTATATTATAGGTTGTCCTCCTAACATGTATATAGCGAATCCTGAATAGAGAGGAGGTCCTCCTAACTGCTCTCCTTTATTTGTTAGAAGATCTATTGTGAAGCTCCCTACAATCGCTATTTTAGTCTTGATTTTCATCTTCTTCCTCTTCCTCTTCTACTCTTACTTTTTCTTCTTCCTCTTCCTCTTCTACTCTTCTTGCCTTCTTACTCCATAACGATTCTTTATGAGCTTCTAAATGATTCTTTAAGTCATCTACGGTAAAGAAGTATGCACCATAATCTGGTATTCCCCCTTTTTTACATATCGGTGTGCATATAGGACAAGCATACAGTTGACTTATTTCGTCGAAGCATACATCAATAGTTTTATTTTCTGTCGAGAGCTGGATTATTTTCCATTTAGGAATCCATCTGGTTGTAGATGACATGTGTAATTAGTTTTAACATTTACAAATAAATAATATCTGTCATTTGACGGAAGTAATGTTTTAAAGTGATTGTGCATATAATCTACTTGGAGAAATAATTTGTCCTCATCCTCATCTCTTCTTCAAGCCCCCATGAGTATAAAAACAATGTTTGATATAGCTGAGTTTATAATCCGCTCCGCTCAAATGATAAAACACGAACAAGTAGAAAAAATGGTAAATGTGTTAGTTGATATGTATCATAATAAGAAGAATGGAAAAATTTTAGTTATGGGAGCTGGTAGAAGTGGTCTAGTAGGCAGGGCTTTTGCTATGAGGCTTCTTCATCTCGGTTATAACGCGTATGTTTTGGGCGATACGATAGTCCCTGCTATCGGGGAAAAGGATATAGCTATAGCAATTTCTGGTTCGGGTAGAACTAAACTTATTCTAACCGCTGCAGAGGCAGCAAAAGAAGCTAAGGCGATTCTGATCACTATTACAAGCTACGCTGACAGTCCCATAGCTAAAATTTCAGATATTGTAGTAGAGGTTCCAGGTAGGACTAAATACTCTGTTAATGAGGATTATTTTGCGAGGCAAATTCTTGGAATTACGGAGCCTTTAGCACCATTAGGAACACTTTTCGAAGATACTACTCAAGTATTCTTAGATGGGATAGTTGCAGAATTAATGGTAAGGTTAGGTAAAAAAGAGGAAGACCTAAGGCAGATTCACGCAAATATCGAACTATAATTATAATATATACTTTCGTTTTAGTCTCGCCACCCTTTTATTATTATTATATTCATGGAAAGTAAGCAGTTTTTAGTGATATCAATTCTTCTAGTATTACTAGGTATAATCTCTAGGAATTTTATATTTTTAATTTTAGCAGCAGTTTCTGTAATTCTAGTAAGACCTAATTTCCTAAAGATTGATATATTAGCTCGTAAAGTTAAAGGTTTTATATTATTTAATAGAAAAATTATCGAAGAGGAATATAGAATAATTGACGGAATATTAGAAGGTAAAGGTGAATATAAAGCGTTTGTGATTGTTGACGATATACCGTTTGACTATAGGGATCTATCAAATGAGGGACTTAGAGCTAAAGTAGTATCTTTTCATAAAGTTCTGGACGTAGTAGATAACGTAGACATAATTTTTAGGAAAAAAAGCATAAATAAGAATAAATTTTTAGAATCTTTATTTAGGCGAGCACAAAATTTACGAGTAATAACAGAAGCAGATCCTTCTAATGAAAAGGCAAAAAACGAGTTACTTATGGTTCAAGAAATGATAAAGAAGATAAGTGAAGGAGAACCACCTTTTCAGTATATTATATATTTTGTGGTAACTTCTCCGTCTAGGGAACAAGCATTAGCATCAGCAACTCTTCTCAGAAAGGGATTAGAAAGTATAGGTATAAAAGCAAGGCTGGCTATGACTTCCGAGGTTGAGGACTTTATTACCAGTGGTTACATTAGAAGGAAGGAAAAGGTAGGATTTCCTACTCAAATTCCATACTTCACAGTCTTCTCCATACCGAAATCTCCAACTTATCAGATAATCTCAGATGGTGTTTATTTGGGGAAAGAGATAGGAACTACTAGATCGGTATTCTGGAACTTGGAAAAAACTATGAATCCTCACGTGTTAGTTATAGGGCCCAGTGGTGCCGGTAAGACTGAATTCTTAATCTCAACTGGTGTTAAAATCAATACATGGTATCATATTCCAGTGGTTTTCTTTGATGTAAAAAATGATATAAAGCTGAGGCTAAGAAGGAAAGGAATAAAACCAGTTGTATTAAATCCATTAATTTACAGTATAAATCTCCTGAAGATTTATGAAAATATTAATCAAGGAATATACGTCTCTCAGTTAGAAAATATAATTAGTAATTCATTTAGAATGGACAAGTATTCCTCATCAATACTATATAAGGTGATTACGGAAGCTTTCAATAGATTTCAAGAACCAACATGGAATAGTGTCATCGAGCTGATAAATCAACTGGACGTGACAGAGGAAGTCAAGATTTACCTATCAAAGATCGTGAATAAAATAAAGTCAGTAGACATCGAAAGTTCAGATGAGTCTTTAGTGGACAAGATTGAAGAGGGTGTTTACGTTATTGATTTGTCACTAATAAAGTCTGAAGAACTAAAAAGATTCGTAATATATTCTATACTAGTTAAGATTATTAACAAGTATAATATAGCTGATGATAAATTGAAAATCTCACTAGTAATAGATGAAGCATGGACTATATTAAGGTCTGAGAGTGAGGACTATTCACTGGTCGCTGATATTATAAAGAGGGGTAGAGGTTATGGTATAGTCCTAATGATGGCTACACAAAATCTTTACGACTTAGGTGAATTATCAGATATTTTTTTAGAAAACAGCGGATTACTAGTCTTTATGAATAACGGAGATAAGAAATTTTGGTCTGAAGTGAAGAGATTCGCTAATCTTAGTGAGGAAGAGATTTACAGAGAGTTAAGCTTCTTAGGAAGAGGAGAGGGTGTAATAAGATTTATAGGAGATCCGAGACCGTTAGTAGTAAAGCTTGATACTTTCGCTAGCTGACTTTACTTATTTAGAGACTTATCCTCTCTAGTATTGATTGTAATCCAGCCTTTATCTTGTTATACGTTAGTTCATCCTTAACATTATTAATAATGATTTCCCTTAATTCGTCCTTATCTAAGGATACTTCGTATTCAATTTTACTTCTATTTTTTTCAATTTCTAACATTCTATTTATTACGTTAGAATACGTTTTCTTCATTATTATCTTTCCTCTGAAGAGAATCCTCATTAATGGTGGCGTATAATATATTTCAGCTATTATTTCTCCCCTACTGTTTTTTATAACGTCAGCCGTCCCTTTGTTTCCCTTTATTATACTCTTATACCCTTCAGCTTCCAAAATACTATATAGATACTCATAATATTCTAATTCCTTTTTTAATTCAGCGATTTTAGCCTCAAGAAATTTCTTAAGCTCGTCAGTGTTAGTACTCACGATTTCTTTTTGGTAATCGAAATATTTATAATTCATCCTACTCTTTCAGTAGTAGATGAGAAGAGTAGCAGTTATTGGAGGGTCTGGATATACAGGTGGGGAATTATTAAGACTTCTCGCAGTTCATTCTAAAGTAGAAGTAACATATGTAACGTCTAGGGAATATGCAGGAAAGCCCATATCACTGGTTCATCCTAATCTGAGAGGATTTTATTCTATGAACTTTTCACACTTTTCTTGGGATAGGATAAGTGATAAGGCTGACACAGTTTTTCTTGCTCTCCCTCATAAGGTATCCTTAGAATATGTTCCTAAATTACTAGAAATGGGCCTGCAAGTAGTGGATTTAAGTGCAGATTTTAGATTAAAAGATCCAGAAAAATACAAACTATGGTATGGATATGAACACCCTTATCCAGATCTCCTTAAGAAATCAGTTTACGGAATTCCAGAACTTCATTACGAGGAATTGAGAGGTGCAAAGCTAATAGCTTCTCCGGGTTGTAATGCAACTGCAACTATCTTAGCCGCTGCGCCTTTAGTATCTTCTGGGTTATTAGATATATACAAGTTAGTTAGTGACGTAAAGGTATCTAGTAGTGAAGGAGGGGCAAAACCTACAGAAGGAAGTCATCATCCTGAAAGGCAAAATGCAATAAGACCGTATGATGCCGATGGACATAGACATGCAGCTGAAGCCGAGCAAGAGTTGAGCATTTTGGCAAAGAGAGAAGTTAAAGTTAGTTTAATTCCTCATGCAGTTAGTAGTGTAAGAGGGGCACTAGCATCTGTTCATGGATGGTTATCTACATCAGTGCCAGAACTCGAGTTTTGGAAGAAAGTGGTAGATTTTTACAAGAACAGAAAGTTTATCAGAATTATTAGAGGTAATATACATCCTTACCCAGATACAAAATATGTTATTGGTAGTAATTATGCAGATGTAGGTTTTGCAATAGAAGAAAGGATTAATAGGATTACGATGTTCTCTGCTATTGATAATTTAATGAAAGGAGCCGCTGGGCAAGCAGTCCAATCCTTTAATATATCTCAAGGTTTTGATGAAACAGAGGGACTTAAACTGCCTCCTCTGAGGCCTGCGTAAAATGATTGTGGTAAAAGCAGGAGGCAGAGTAATTAAAAATAACTTTGATGGACTAATAGAAAGTATAATAAGTTACGTTACGTCTAAAAAGGACTCAAAGTTAATTTTTGTTCATGGAGGCGGAGATCAGGTTACTGAGCTTTCTAAGAAGTTGGGTATAGAACCTAAATTTGTGACTTCACCTGAGGGAATAAGAAGTAGATATACTACTAAAGAGGAATTAGAAGTGTTCATAATGGTAATGAGCCTTATTTCTAGACAAGTAGTTTCAAAAGTTTCTTCTTATATTCCTTCGATAGGAATTACTGGCGCAGACGGTAGGTCAGTAATAGCAGAGAGAAAGAAGAAAATTATAATTCTTGATGAGAGAGGTAGAAAAAGGATAATAGAAGGTGGGTACACTGGTAAAATCAAAGAAGTAAATACAGTAGTAATTAATTCCCTATTTAGTACGTTTAATTTGATAGTTTTCTCTCCGTTAGCATATGACCCTCAAGAAAACACTCTTTTAAATGTAGACGGAGATCAAATGGCGTTTAGTTTAGCTAGCTCTCTAAAAGCTGACAGCTTAGTAATCTTAACCGATGTAGACGGAGTATTAGTTAATAATAGCGTGATTTCACATTTAACAATTACTGAAGCTAAAGAGTTAGCAATAAAGATTGGACCAGGAATGAATAGAAAACTTCTAATGAGTGCTGAAGCTGTAGAAAAAGGTGTTAAAAAAGTTATAATTTCCAATGGATTAGTGAAAGATGCAATAAATAATGCACTCAACGGTAAGGGCACGGTGATCGAGTGATGGTAGAAATAGACCAAAACGACATAAAAATTCTAGAAATATTGAGGAAAAATTCAAGGACATCTTATACAAGTATAGCTAGAGAACTGAAAATAAGTGAAGCAGCAGCTAGGAAGAGAATAGAGAGACTAATTAAGGCTGGAATTATAAAGAGGTTTACGATAGATTATGAGCTAGAGAACGAGATTAGGGCTATAGTTATGGTAAAGACAGCACCTCAAATTCCAACCCCAGAAATATCTAAAAAGATCGTTAAAATCTCTGGAGTAGAAACCGTTTATGAAACCACCGGAGACTATGATATTCTTGCACTAGTAAGAGGAAACAATATCTCAGCAATAAATAAGACTATAGATGAGATAAGAAGTTTACAAGGAGTTTTAAGTACGACTAGCACAATTGTATTACGTGTTTGGTTTTAATTTAAAACCGGTTATTATCATAAAAACTTATCAACTTCTAACTCATATGGAATAGCTTGATCACAAATGGTAACCGCAAAATGTCCCATATGCGGTAATCCAGTTGAAATACCAGATGATGCATTGCCTGGAGAAATAATAGAGCATGAGTGCGGTGCACAATTAGAGGTATTTAACGATAACGGTAGGCTATCAGTAAGACTAGCTGAGCAAGTAGGAGAGGATTGGGGAGAGTGATTTTAGGAGTATCATATGATCTATTGAGATGGGAAGAGAAAAACTTAATAGAGGAAGCAAAGAAAATAGGGCATAATATAATCCCTCTTTTTACTAAGGATTTCTATTCTTTCTTTGGTGTTTCATCTAGTTTAAATCTTGATACAGACGTCATAATTCAGAGAAACACTAGTCATTCTAGAGCTCTACTTACATCCTTAATCTTTGAGGGATATAATTACAAAGTAGTTAACGATTCAACTACATTAATAAGGTGCGAGAACAAGCTCTACACACTAGCCTTGCTAAATAAACATGGTATAAACGTTCCAAGGACCTTTGTAAGTTTTTCTAGAGAAAAAACACTTGAACTAGCTGATAAACTCGGATATCCTGTCGTAGTTAAGCCGATAGAGGGAAGCTGGGGTAGAATGATTGCTAAAGCAAATGATAAAGATATTCTTATGAGTTTATTAGAATATCAAGAATATACGACTTCACAATACCGTTACGCATACTTCGTTCAAGAATTTGTCAATAAACCTAATAGGGATATCAGAATCTTCGTAATAGGAGATGAAGCTCCCGTAGGAATATATAGGATAAACGAGAAAAATTGGAAGACAAACACAGCCTTGGGAGCAAGAGCTGAACCTCTAAAAATCGATGACGAATTACAAGATTTAGCACTAAAGGTAAAGGAAGTGATAGGTGGGTTTTTCCTCGGTATAGATATTTTTGAAGATAAAGAAAGAGGATATATCGTCAACGAGGTAAACGGAGTTCCAGAATATAAAAATACGGTTCGTGTAAATAACTTCAATGTATCACAATATCTAATTAAGAAAATATCGGAATGGGTGAGAAAATGAAATTAATACAATTATATGGAGATAGAGGATTAAAAATAGTTAAAGGAGAAGGTCAATACGTTTGGGATGAGTATGGTAGAAGATATTTAGATATGCATACTGGAATAGGAGTAGCATTTCTCGGACATAGAAACAAAACCGTGATTCATTATTTAAATAGGCAAATGAATGAGATAATCACCTTATCTAATTCTTTTTCAACACCAATTAGAGACGAGATGCTTGATGCTTTAGATAAAGTGAAACCCAGTACTATGGATAACGTTATACTACTTAACAGTGGTACAGAAGCTGTCGAAACCGCATTAAAGACTGCAAGAAAGATAACTGGAAGGAAAAAGATAGTTGCGTTTAAGAACGCCTTTCACGGAAGGACATCAGGTGCTCTTTCTGTTACTTGGAACAAGAGGTATAGAGAACCTTTTGAACCATTAGTTTCACCAGTGGAGTTTCTAAATTTTAACGATATTAACGACTTGTCAAAAATAGATAACAATACGGCTGCAGTTATAGTAGAGCCTGTCCAAGGAGAGAGCGGGGTTATTCCTGCAAAGGAAGAATTTATGAAAGCCTTAAGAGAAACCACTGAAAAAGTCGGAGCTTTATTAATTGTAGATGAAGTACAAGCTGGTTTTGGTAGAACAGGGAAAATATGGGCTTATCAACATTACGGCATAACACCAGATCTCGTTACAGCAGGTAAGGCAATTGGTGGTGGATTTCCAGTTAGCGCGTTATTTCTACCAGATTGGATTGCTAATAAGCTAGAGGAAGGTGATCACGGAAGTACTTACGGAGGAAATCCTATGGCAATGGCTGCTGTAACTGCCGCAAGTAAAGTATTACATGAAGAGAAAGTTCATGAACAGGCATATCACAAAGGAGAGCTGTTTATGAAAATCCTAAGAGACAAGTTGGGGGATTTAAAGTCAGTTAGAGAGATTAGGGGGAAAGGACTTATGATCGGTATAGACACAAGGTTTCCACCATCCATCACTTTAAAAGTAGCACAAGAGAGTGGAGTATTAGTATTAAAAGCAGGAGCTACAGTAATTAGATTATTACCACCTTATGTGATTACTCAAGAGGATATGGAGGAAGCTGCAAATGCAATTAGGCAGGGATTACTTAAAACAGAAAGCCAAAGAGTATCTCCTTGAATTATTAAGTTCATATACCCCTTCTGGGGAAGAGGAAAAGGCTCTTTCATTCTTTGAGAAAGTTTCACAAGAGCTAAATTTAAATTTAAAGTTTACTCCTTCTAAATCTTATTACTTAGGTAGTGAGAGTTCAAAGATTTTATTGGTGTCTCATATAGATACAGTACCTGGCTTTATTAAACCTAAAGAGGAAAACCAAGTAATATACGGTAGGGGGGCAATAGACGATAAGGGTCCTTTGGTGGCGATGTTGTTAGCTACTTATATATTAAACGAAAAAGGATATAATGTAAGCTTCGCCGCATTGTCTGACGAAGAGAATAAAAGTAAGGGGGCTAGAGAACTAGTTAACAGTGGTAAAAAATACGATTATATTATAGTGGGTGAGCCATCTAACACTACTGGAATTGTTGTGGAATACAGAGGAGTTTTGCATGTAGATATAAAGTGTAAGGGAGTATCAGAACACTCTTCCTCTGCTACCTCTAACCTAATAGTAGACATGGCAAATAGACTATTACAAGTAACTAAGTTCCCTAAATCTTACGACGCTCCTTCTATTATACCAACTATATTTACGGCAGGTGAATATATTAATAAAAGTCCATCTAGTGGGCTGATTCATTTCGACATTAGGTATTCAGTAAAATCCTCAAAGCAGGAGATTATACTTAATCTTAAAGATGTATATAAAGACTGCGAGGTCGCAGTAGTAGAAGACGTTCCCCCTGTAAAAGTCGATATTAATTCAGATTTAGTCAAAGTGATTATGAGAGGGTTAATAAAACAAGGGCTTAAGCCTTCATTAGTGAGGAAATACGGTACCAGTGACATGAACATCTTGTATAAAATTTCGAATCAGATTGTTGATTACGGTCCGGGTGACTCAAGACTTGAGCACACTGATCAAGAGCGTATATCTTTGGAAGAAATATTTATATCAATAAATACTTATGTATCAGCGATAGAAGAATTATGCTCAAAGAAAGATTGAAAAATTTTCTACTTTTACCAATTTATAAAATATATGAATATGTACTATGGAAAGAGATAAAAAACGGCCCCTTTCCAAACCACGTCGGTATAATACCAGATGGAAACAGAAGATGGGCGAGAACAAACAGTCTTTCAATTAATGATGCATATGAAAATGGTTACAAAAAACTTAGGGAAGTACTTATATGGTTATTAGATATGGGTGTTAAAAATATCACAGTTTTCGCTTTATCAACAGAAAACTGTGACAAGCGAAGTAATCTTGAACTTTCTATTATATTTAAATATATAAAAGCTGGCCTAGAAGAATTACTTGAAGGAGACATTATATATAAGTATGAAGTAAAAGTAAGAGCTATAGGAAAATTAGAGAAAACACCAGAAGAAATTAAAGATTTAATAAACGAACTAAGAAAAAGAACGGAAACATACAATAAACGGAAGCTAACCTTGGCAATATGTTATGGTGGTCGACAAGAGATCTTAGATGCAGTAAAAAAGATCTTAGAAGACAATAAGCTTGGAAAAATAAACTCAGAACATGTAAACGAAGAGACCTTTAAGAATTATTTATATGACAGTGAGTTAGATGATATTGATTTAGTTATACGATCCTCAGGTGAGATTAGGATAAGTAATTTCTTATTATGGCATATTGCTTACTCTGAACTATTTTTCGTTGAAGCTTATTGGCCTGACTTTAGGAAGATTGATCTATGGAGGGCAATTAGATCGTATCAAAGAAGGAAGAGGAATTTCGGAGCTTAAACTTTATATTTGACATATTTTAATAAATCTCCACATGGGATATTTCCAAGGCAATGATCTTCGAAAGATAACTGGCGGACTAAAGCATAAGCATAGAGACAAGAGGAAATTTGAACTAGGTTCACCTCCAACAGAAACTAAGTTAAGCGATAAGGATGTAAGAGTAAAAGAAAGGGTGATGGGAGAAAACATTAAAGTCAGGTTAGCATATGCGTCTTATGTCAATATACTTGATCCTCAGACTAAAAAAGTCAAGAAAGCGAAGATCTTAAACGTGATAGAAACCCCTGCTAATAGAGAGTATGCTAGAAGAGGGATAATTGTAAAGGGTAGCATAATACAGACAGAGCTCGGGAAGGCTAAAGTGACTTCTAGACCTGGACAAGACGGAGTTATAAATGCGGTGTTAATCAAAGAATGAGTTTAAGAGATTATGAAGGTAATAAAGTAGCAATATGGTTGGCTTATTTTCTAGCTCCAAGCAGAAGGAAAGGTAGAAAAATAAGAAAACTATCTAATAAAAAGATAGATCTTAATACAATCTATGAGATAACCAAAAGGTTAGAATTAGAACCGGAAATTTTTCAAGATAAGATCCATCCTGCGTCAGGTATAGTTGGCTTAATCATGGTAAAGAAAAAACATGGAAAATACAAACTAATTAAACTAATAGTTGATGAAATTAATAAATTGAAATAAATATTTGAAAAATTGTAAAACAATTTTGAACATTGTTTTAAGTGTCAAAATATTTCTCGTAGAATTTTACATCAGTAGTTCAAGTAAATCTTTTATACTTTCTTTTATGTTTGTTTTTTGCTGGGCCCGTAGCTCAGCCAGGTAGAGCGGCGGGCTTTTAACCGTGGGTCGCGGGAAGCGACCCGTAGGTCCCGGGTTCAAATCCCGGCGGGCCCGCGCTATTTATTTTCAAAGATAATCAAGTAAGATTAATTTATATAAATGCACTAAATCTTAGATTAGCTAATAAAATGAGTTATGTAATTACCGGTGGAGCAGGATATATAGGCAGTCATTTGGTAGATGCGTTAACGAAATTATATAACGACATCGTAGTAATTGATGACTTTTCCAATGGTAATTATGTGAATAAGAAGGCTAAGTACCTCAAAATCGACTTAAGAGATAGTTCAACTTCTAGTTTAAAAATACAAGCTGGAAGCATACTTTACCATTTGGCTGCAAATCCAGATGTTAGGACGTCTATGATTAATTCCTACGAGCATTTTAGTAGAGATGTAATTGCAACATTTAACGTGCTCGAAATGGCAAGGCGCAATGACGTCAGTTTATTAGTATTTGCCTCTTCATCCACAGTTTATGGAGAGACAGACAAAATACCTACACCTGAAAATGCGGAACTAAAGCCTATTTCTAATTACGGTGTATTCAAACTTTTAGGAGAGCATTTGCTTGAATATTATTCTAGAGTCTACGGAATAAAAGGTATATCTATTAGATTGGCGAATGTAACGGGGGGTAGGGTGTCTCATGGTGTTATAAAGGATTTTGTAGAAAAATTAAGAAAAAATCCATACAAATTAGAAATATTGGGGAATGGTAAGCAGAGGAAAAGTTACATATATATAACTGATGTAATAGACGCATTTCTAACTCTGGAAAAAAAGTTTAACGGTCTATATGATGCATTTAATGTAGGTAATGAAGATTGGATAACTGTGGACGAAATTGCGAAAATAGTAGAAGAGGAGATGAATCTGACTCCAGTACACGAATATATAGATAAAGGAGAGGGTAGAGGCTGGGTTGGTGATGTCAGATTTATGCTACTTGACATTAGTAAGATAAAACAGTTAGGATGGAAGCCTAATTATTCATCAGCTCAAGCAGTTAGATTAGCAGTGAGGGATCTGATCTATGGATATAAGTTATAAACTTAAAATAAGGATGCTGGGCTTGTTTCTATTTGTATTTTCTCTATCCATTATATTCTTATCATTTTTGGTTATTTTTCTAGGGTTTAAAATAAACTTAGGTGGGTTTAATATTTCACCTATTTTTATAAAAATCATAAATTTTGGGATAATTCTAGTCATATTCGGCTACTTGGCGTACGTGGGTTTCATAATATTTTTAAGTAGAAAATAAATAGCGCGGGCCCGCCGGGATTTGAACCCGGGACCTACGGGTATCTCCCTCTACCTGGCTCTTTTCGTTAAGAGCCCGCCGCTCCACCTGGCTGAGCTACGGGCCCAGCAAAAAACAAACATAAAAGAAAGTATAAAAAGTAAACGCTATTACATTACCCTTTTCTAACATAATTTTCTCCTATCTAAGATAATATGTTCGAATAACTAAAAGTATCTATTAAAGCCATTCTCTCATTTGTTCTTTCTATGTCCTTTAATTGCCCCTAATACGGATTCCACAGCTTTATCTTCATCAGTACCTAAAAATTCCGCATAGATTACACCATCTACCATCACTACAAATCCGCTACCTAGTAATGTACTTACATATCCATAGCAATCCTCACAGTAACCTCTAAGTATCTTTTTGACTCCTAAATCTAGCCATAGATATATAACTCCTGATCTTTCCTTGCTTTTAGTATCACCACTAAAAAGATATATTCTTCTTGATAACTCGTACATTGCTAGCTTAAGCAAATCTTCAGGGTTTAATCCCTTTTCTCTAAGTGTTTTAGGTAGCAAATATTCACTTTCGGCTTCTATCTTAGCTTCTTTAATTAGAATTCTTAAATTAGGGATTTCTTCTTTTAACAAATTCATACACTCCTTTGCGTCTTCCTCGGCTTCCTTTGAATCTCCTACCCATAACATCACTATAGCCTTATTTAGATTCTTACAATTCATATTCTCTCACTCTTACTGAGGTGTGATGAATATGAAAGATTCTTTTAGAGTTTCTTTATCTCTAGTTAACAATGATATTAAGCCATAATTATCTGGATATCTGACCAATTCTAAGTTGAGTATACTTTTCCAAATTTTATCCACTACATAATAAGACCTAGGGCTCATAGCTGCTCTAACATTTATAAATAATAGTCCACTCTCCGTCTCTAGTTCTTTAGCTAATTTCAATTCTTTTTCAAGATCTATAAGGGCATCCGCTATCGTCCCTAAATATTTCACAGTTCTAAAAGGCAATATATTTTCGATCTTTACGTCATATAGTGTATGTAGAGTAGCAAATGTGATAGTCTCACTTAGTACTATGGATATATCGCCAGACAAGTACTTGTAACCTTTAAGCCCATAAAGGTAAGAATAAGAATTCTCGAGTACGTTATCTACTAATTTACTTGTGAATATAGAATAGATAAAAAGTATTTTTTCATCTATATCTAAATCAATCACATCCGAATTGCGGACTGCTTCGTAAATATATTCTGAAATCTGTTTAGTCTGATCGATTTCCTCCTTTTCATGGGGGATTAAGCTAGACGGTACTTTAATTGATGAAAATTTTATCTCCACATTGTAGATTATACTATAATACCATTTATGGTTTTACTAGTACTTTACCGATTTTGTTTTTATCTTTTATCATCTGATATCCTTTATCGATCTCCTCTAACGAGACAGTACCTGCTATAACTGGCTTAATCTTATCTTCAGCGTCTAATTTCAGAGTTTGCTCCGCATCATATTTAGTTGCAGACGCATGTCCTACTATTTTTATATCCTTTAGAATTACGTAGCCTAATCTTAGATTATAGGATTGTGTTGGATCTATGTTTCCTATTTGGACTATTCTACCACCCATCCAAAGCGACTTCAAGCTTTCATCAAAAGTTGGAGTTCCTACTGTATCTATTACTAATGTTACATCGCCTATTTTTTTGGCTTCATCAGCGAATTTTGTTCCTACAATTATATAGTCTGCATATTGTTTTATTATCTTCGCTTTTTCCTCAGATGTTGTAACACCGATTACCTTAGCCCCCAGAGCCTTAGCCACTTGGATTGCGTGAATGCCTACTCCGCCGCTAGCCCCAGTTACTAATACATATTCTCCATTCCTTATGCCACCAGCCCTTCTGATTCCCCTATATATCATTCCAGTAACACAAGGTACTAGCACAGCGTTTTCGTCACTAACGTTTTTAGGTACTTTTACTAGACTCGTTACTTTTATTTTAGCCTTTTCTGCGAAAAATCCGTCTAGTTCCTCTGAGTATCCTAACCTATGGTGGCAATAAGCCTCCTCTCCTATTCTACAATACTCGCATGTACCATCAGGAGCGTATAGAAGAGAAATTACTTTGTCACCAACTTCGAATCCCTTTACATTTTCTCCTTTTTCTTCTATGGTTCCTACCACTTCATGCCCTAGAATTACTGGGTATTTCATTCTCGGGTAGAATCCTTGAAGTTGAAGTAGATCTCTATAACATAATGCAGCTCTATCGACTCTTATTACCACTTCGTCTTTGTCGGGCTTAGGATCTGGTACCTCTTGTAACTTGTAACCGTGTTTTGGACCTGGAACAACGATAGCCTTCATGATAAGTTTAAATTGTACAAACAATATAAATATTTAGCTACCACATAAAGATTAATTTATTAAATGTAATGAAATAAAAATTAGTAAGTGAATAATAAACAATAAATTTTCAACATAAAATTTTTAAAATATCACAGCGGAAATTATTAAGTGTATATTATGAAGAATAATAGCGAGATCGAACTCCCAGAACCGTTATTTTGCGTGACCAAAGATGAGTTTAGAAAGCTTAAATTCAAAGTACAATATCTTTATTACGCTGCAAAGGGTCAAGGGTAAGGAGAGAGGTAAACTAAGCGGGCTTAAATTTGCAATAAAAGATATAATAAATGTTCAAGGTTTACCTACTACTGCAGGTTCAAGGTTTTTTAAACATATACCTACAAAAAACGCCTCAATAACACAGAAAATTTTAGATGAAGGAGGAGAAATAGTAGGGAAGTCAAACACACATGAATTCGCTATGGGTGCAACTAACACATCATCGGTCATTGGCCCTGCTAAAAACCCTATAGATCCTGAAAGAATTTCAGGAGGATCTAGTGGTGGTTCTGCGGTAGCCGTAGCATTAGGTTTAGCTGACGTAGGCGTAGGAACAGATACGGGTGGGTCTATTAGAATTCCGGCATCCCTTTGTGGTGTTATAGGGTATAAGCCTACAACTGGCTTAATTCCGACTGACGGGGTTATTCCCTTCAGTTGGACTTTTGATACTATAGGTTTTCTAGTTAGAGATATGAAAGTTCTCTATAAGGTTTTGGATTCAGTAGTTGAGGATAAACTACCTTTTACGTATCAAGCAAAGAGAAAGCCCAGATTGGGTATGTTTCTATTTGGAGAAGATCAAGCATCTAAGACTCTTCTAAGATTTATAAATAAATTATCCAGTTATTATGACATAGTCGATATTGATAGTCAAATCGTTAGAAAATATTCTCCTTATGTGAGGAAAGTGATAGCTCTCTCAGAAGCTTATTCTTATCACAAGAACTGGTTTAATCAAAATAAGAATAGATACTTTGACGATGTCAAAAAATTACTGGAGATGGGGAGCGTAATCCCCGGGTATGAGTATGTTGATGCTATGAGAATAAGAAGGATTATAATAGAAGAATATATTAAAATGTTTAACAAGGTTGACGTTTTGATCTCGCCTACCACGAAAGCTTCTGCACCTAAGATATCGGACGTAGTAGGACGAGAACTAGAATATAGGGATATTTTGGTTAGTAATACAGAAATCTTTAACGTTGTGGGAGCTCCATCAATATCTATACCAGTTGAAAGAATTAATGGATTACCTATAGGTTTAATGATTAGCGGTTTACCTTATGAAGACGGCGTAGTGCTTGATATCGCTGAACGTATTTTAGGCATTGTTGGATTTATTAGTAACTGATAGGTGAATAAAATTAGGGTTTTGTGAAATGAGTAGATTGCCTCAGAATATCGATATTCATAACAAAATCTTGAAAGGAACTACAACAGTAGGTATAAAGACTAAAGATGGAGTTGTCCTAGCTGCAGATAGAAGGGCTAGCGCAGGTTTTTATGTTGCACATAAGTACGTTAGGAAGGTCTTATATATATCTGACAATATTGGAATTACAACAGCTGGAAGTGTAGCTGACTTACAATATATTTACAATATATTGAAAAATCTGTACCATTACAACAAAATAACAAGCGTTAGGCCTATTACTGTTAAGGCTTTAGCTACATACTTAGCTACCTTACTATCAACGTCTAAGTATTTTCCGTACTTAGTTCAAATACTTATAGGAGGGGTTGACGACAAGCCTAGGCTATATAACCTTGACTATCTAGGCGATTTCATAGAAGAAGATTATACGGCTACGGGATCTGGCTCCGTGGAGGCCATTGGTGTTATAGAAGATAGTTATAGGCAAGATCTCACTTTAGATGAAGCAGCTGAACTGGCTAAAAGGGCTATATTCTCGTCGTTAAAAAGAGATCCTTATACCGGTACTGGTGTAATTGTTGCAAAAATAACTAAGCAAGGGCATCAGGAGCAAGAATTTTACTTAAACAAGAAGCAGAGTTAGTGTTTTATTTTTGCACTTGTAATTCTCTATATGAACGTCAAAAGTGGTTCATTTAAAAATGAAGATATGATTCCTCAAGAATATACTTGTGACGGCTCTGATATTTCTCCTGATCTAGAATGGGATAATGTAACTAGTGCAAAAAGTTATGCTATAATAGTGGAAGATCCAGATGCTCCAAGGGGAACTTTTATACACTGGGTGATTTATAATATTAAGGATAATAAATTACCTAAGAACATACCAAAAGTGACAAAGTTTTCTTCCACGATTCAAGGGGTAAATGATTTTGGTCGTGTTGGATATGGAGGTCCTTGTCCGCCCAGGACACATCCTCCACATAGATATTACTTCAACGTTTACGCTTTAGATGTGGAGCTACCCGAGAAGCACGGGGTTACTGCTGATGAATTAAAAAGTATGATGGAAGGACACATAATTGATAAAGGGGTTATAATGGGCAAGTATAAAAGAAGGTGAAATAAATGCAAGAGGAAGAAGTGCTTTGGGCTGAAAAATATAGACCTAGAACATTAGACGACATAGTAAATCAAAAAGATATAGTAGAGAGATTAAAGAAATTTGTAAAAGAAAAAAACATGCCGCACTTGTTATTCTCCGGACCACCTGGGACTGGAAAAACCACAGCTGCATTAGCTCTTGTGCATGATCTATATGGTGATAATTATAGGCAATACTTCTTAGAACTTAACGCAAGCGATGAAAGAGGTATTGACGTTATAAGAAATAAGGTAAAGGAGTTCGCTAGAACTATTGTAGCTGGGGAAATTCCATTTAAGGTTGTCTTACTTGATGAGGCGGATAATATGACTGCAGACGCACAACAAGCGCTAAGAAGAACAATGGAGTTATATACAGAAACTACTAGGTTTATACTAGCATGTAACTATCTGAGCAAAATAATTGAACCGATACAGTCACGGACGGCTTTATTTAGATTTTATCCATTGAAAAGAGAGGACGTAGTAAGCAGGCTAATGTACATAGCGAAAAACGAGAAAGTAGATGTTGAACAGAAGGCTTTAGAAACTATCTATGATATTACTCTTGGTGATATGAGAAAATCTATCAATATTCTTCAAGCTGCTTCCGCTTACGGAAAAGTGACTGTAGAAGCTGTGTATAAAGTTTTGGGATTAGCACAACCTAAGGAAGTTAGGGAAATGTTAAATTTAGCTCTACAAGGAAAGTTCATGCAAGCCAGAGAGAAACTAAGGAACTTGTTAGTAAATTATGGGCTATCTGGAGAGGACATTATTAAGCAGATTCACAGAGAGCTAACTGGTAATGAAATAAACATACCTGATGAGTTAAAGGTAGTTCTAGTAGATTACGCTGGTGAGGTAGAATTTAGAATTATAGAGGGAGCAGACGATGAAATTCAATTGAATGCGTTTCTAGCTAAAATGGCGTTGTATGCTCAGAAGTACGGTGGTTCATAATTGCCCTTACAGTGGTTTTTAAAATATAGACCTAAATCTATACAAGATGTAGAGAATCAGGAAGATGCAAAGAAGGAAATTAAGGAATGGATCGAAAGTTGGTTAAACAGTAAAAACCCTACTTCGAAAGCTATCTTACTTTATGGGCCTCCAGGTGTAGGTAAAACGACAATAGCGGAGGCCTTAGCTAGAGATTACAAACTCGAATTAATAGAAATGAATGCAAGTGATACAAGAAACATCATGCAAATAAGGAGTATAGCCGAACAAGCAGCCACTACTGGTTCTTTATTCGGTGTAAGAGGTAAGCTTATACTTTTGGATGAAGCTGACGGAATTAGTTCTAGAGAAGATGCTGGCGCAATAGACGCGATTTTAGAGTTAATTCAAAAGACAAAATATCCTATAATTCTAACTGCTAATGATCCGTGGGATCCGTCACTAAGGCCTCTTAGGAACGCTGTAAAGATGATTGAGCTGAAGAGACTTACTAAGTATCCCATGAGGAGGATTTTAAAAAAGATTTGTGACGCGGAAAAAATTCAATGTAGTGATGATGCACTAGACTACATCGTAGAACAAAGTGAAGGAGATGCAAGATACGCAATAAATATGTTACAAGGAGTAGCTGAAGGTTACGGTAAAGTAACAGCCGAAACTGTAAAAGAATTAGTAAGGAAGAAGGATAGAGAACTCGATCCCTTTGAAGCACTTAGAGATATATTTTGGGCTAAATATTATTGGCAAGCTAAGAACGCCGCTACTAGTACTCAAATTGATTATGAGCTCCTCATGAGATGGTTAGATGAAAACATTCCTTTACAGTATGAGGCTTTAGAAGACATATGGAGAGCTTATGACGCTCTTAGTAGAGCGTCTATATTTTTAAGTAGAGCTAAGAAAGGTGAATGGGATCTTTTATCTTATGTCTTTGATTTGATGGGCCCTGGAGTAGCTTTTGCATCTTTAGAAAAGAAGAAACCTACTTATAAGGCTAAATGGGTTAAGTATCAGTTTCCACAATATATCCAGTTATTAGCTAAAAGCAAGGAAAACAGGGAGTATCTAGATAACCTACTTAGAAAGATATCAAATCATCTACATAATTCTTCAACAAAAACATTAGAAGGAATCTTACCTTATTTAGTTCAATATTATAAGAAGTATAAGGATAAGATAGATAAAGAACTAGAACTTACAGAGGGAGAAAAGAAGATTATCCTGACTTTATCGGGCGAGAAACCTAGTGAAGAAAGTGAGGCTTCAGGATCAAAAGCGGGTAAAACAAGGACTAGGAGGTATTATCGTCGTAGATCTTAGTCTTTCTAATAACCCTGATATGAGATATTTGAGTTTCTGGATATTGGCCTTGAGAATCTTTTTCATATTTCTTGACCATATCCCATATAGTTAATAATGCTACCGAGGTAGCTGTAAGAGCTTCCATTTCTACCCCAGTCTTATAATTGGCTTTTACGGTTGTAATTACTCTTAGTCCTTCGTCTTCTATCTTTATGTCAATATCTACAAATTCTAGCGGGACAGGATGACACATGGGGATTAATTCAGGAGTCTTCTTGGCAGCTAGAAAGCCGGCAACTTTAGCGGTATTGATTACGTCTCCCTTTTCCACTTTACTATCTCTTATTAGAGAAAGTGTCTCCTTCTTAAGTTTTATAAAACCCTCTGCTATAGCTTCCCTTAAGATTACGTCTTTCTTAGAAATGTCTACTATTTTTGCTTCTGTCATATATTTTCCAATTCCTCAAACAAGTTTTTTAATATTATCACTTTTGGGTTTGAGTAGTTTAGTCTAATTATTTTAGACTTATCACCCTTTATTATCTCAACGATGTGTTTGTCTTCAAGCAATTCTAAATCTTTTTCTAGTTTTTTATAATTAATTCTAGTTTTTTTATACAGCTTACTTATGCTTGTTTCTTCTTCCTTGAATAAGATAAAGAGTATTCTTATAATTTCTGAATTTAGGAGTTCACTTGTGATTTCTGTAACCTCCTTTTTATTTCCTGATCCAGAAGGTTTTCTAACTCTACTGAGACTGGAACTGGTAAGGATATAAGTGTAGTTCTTCCTCTCATTCCTTTACCACTGTGTCGAGTTATTATTAGTCCCATTAGCTTTAGCCTCCTAATATATTCAAATAACTGTGTATGTCTTCTGGGTTCTTCACCCAATAAAGAGCTTATATTTCTGTACTCTTCTTCTACTTTTCCCATGGAGAAGAAGTCCTCTTCATATTTTTTATGTAAAGACGAGATTGCTTTTAGTAAAAGTAAGTAATGTAAGTCCAAGTCTCTTATCGTATCTGTGATAATGCTTATTTCTGGGTTAATTTTTGAGTTAGCTTTTTTTGCATGCTCAATTGTTATTATAGGCGAACTTTCGGCGTCCGCTATTCTTCCAGCCAATTCCAATGTTTCTATCGCAAGTCTTGCGTTTCCACTTCCTCCTTTATCCGCTCCGTGAATGTCAGAAATGAACTTGACTGCTTCGTCAGTAACGGCGTTTTGTTTAAATGCTTTTTCATTAACTATTCTGTCTTGTAATATATCATAAAGTTGGAAAGAACTATAAGGTGGAAACTCTATAACGTTCTTAATTATGTGGTCTTTAATGCTCTTATCAAGACTTGAAAGGCTTGTCAGTTCTCTAACTATAAAGATATAGTGAAGTCTTTTTACGCTTACATTTAATTCATCATATATCCTTACCAAGAAATATATATCTTCCACAGGAGATGTACTAATGAAATAGTCAAATTCATCTAAGGTTAATAGTAGATGTATATTTTTCCTTTCTAAGTAATCGTAAATTAACTTGAAAGTTTCTTGCGAGGAAAGCCCTCTGTTAGGTAATGGTAACCTTAGACTCTGAGCTATCTCCATTAGCATAAGGTAAAGAGTTCTTTGCCTATGGCAATTAACGTGAACGTAGAATAACCTTATCCCTTTTTTATTTGCAATATCTTGAAGTTCCTTACCGAATTTCTTGGTGGTTACAGTCTTTCCAGTACCGGTTCTACCTACTATTACTGTCCTTATAGAAGTTCCTCCAGGGTTTAATATAAGATCTTTAAACGAAACAGTAAGTTCTTTTATTTGTGTCTCTCTGTGGGGTAAGTTCGCAGGAATGTGTTCTGGATTAAGAACTGATAGATTATTAAACACTGTACTACCTTCAATGGTATTTTCAATCAAGTCTTTGAGGTCAACCAAAACTTTCACCTAAATCTAATTTTCGAGTAATACTATATATTTGATAACTGAGAGAGTTAGCCGAAAGTATTTTTAACATACGAGACTGTAGCTAAATTAGGAATAACGTTAATAACGACTACAAAATCCGGTTTCTTAAAATCAACTTTAGCGTAACCCTTTAGACCTAACCCTATACCTATTTCAATTTGTCTGCAATTTACTTCAATTCCCCTCTTGTGACAATCTACGTAAAACGAAGTCTTCACAATTTTTTTAGCGTTTTCAATAGTCTTCCGAATAATTTCTTCCTCTTGAGCACTCGGAATCATGAAATGGATTGGATATACTTTAGCAATACATGATGGGCGAGCAGAAAATAAAAGTCCATATGCCTCCATTGGGGATAAGCTAGAGTACACTAAAAACACATTTTTTACTACTTCTTCAATCTTAGCATTTATATCTCTAATTAGTATTCTATTCATGATCTCGATAATACATTTATTTTCCTTGTTCTTTCTAGCAGTTACTAAAAGAACTGGGTTCACAATAGTATACCTTTTAAGCACTACTATACAAACCTTAACTTGTGATTACTACTAAGATAAAAGCTATTAATAGGGTTATGATGCTTACTAAAAAAAAGGTCTTAGTATTAGATGATTGGGGTCCGTATGACAATGGGTTTGAAGAAATTGTGCTATCAAAAGGTAGTGAAGATGAGGTATCTACGTGGTTAGGTATAGTATTACAAGAGAGAAACGTTGTTAAAATAACTGATGTGATTAGCATTGATGAACTCGGCAGAATCCTATTCCAAGAGAAGCAAACAATAAATACCCCAGCATCTCTTTCAGCTCTTCCTAAGGACTTTTATCATCGAGTTCAACTTTTAAGGGATGAATTAAAAAGAAAAAATGATTTACAAGCACTAGAGCTACTTAGAAAATTAGACCAAGTGGTAAATGAGATAGTCTCTATCAGAATCAGGAAAATTATGCAGTTAGCATTTCTCAATATTTCAGATGAAAGTTTGATTGATAGAATGACTAATGAAGAATTTTTAGTGTATAAAACAATAAAGAGTGTAATTGAACGCGGAATAGGTGATATAATTGGAAGCTAAACAAGTTGACTATGGAGAATTATTCATAGAATTTATTACTACCTTTAAGGACAACAGAGGTAAATCCTATTTAAATCAAATTAATGAAATAATAGCTTATAGAAAGAAAAGCTTCTATGTAAATTTTGCAGACTTATTCTCTTTTAATCAAGAACTGGCTACTCTCTTAATAACTTCTCCTAAAGAGATCATTCCAATTCTAGAAAGAAAAATTTATGATTACATAATAGAAAAAGATCCGCAATTTCAATACGAAATATCAAATATTCACCTTAGGGTAACAAATATACCTAGAGTCGTAGAACTAAGGAAAATAAGAAGTAATGATATTGGTAAACTTATCGCGATAGAAGGGATCTTAGTAAAGTCTACACCAGTGAAGGAACGACTTAGCAAGGCTGTTTATCAGCATATAAGCCCTGATTGTATGCAAGAATTTTCATGGCCTGATGACGATATGGGTGAAATAATAGAATTACCTTCCACATGTCCAGTATGTGGTAAAGCTGGGCAATTTAGATTAATTGAAGACAAATCAACTTTCATTGATTATCAGAAAGCAGTGGTACAAGAAAGACCAGAAGAAATACCACCTGGACAATTACCAAGACAATTGGAAGTTGTGTTTGAAGACGATTTAGTGGACGTAGCAAGACCAGGTGATAGGGTGAAAATTGTAGGAATTTTAGAGATTAAGAAAGATTCACAAATAAAAAGAGGAAGTAAGTCCGTATTTGATTTCTACCTTAAAGTTAATAGCATCGAGATATCTCAAAAAGTACTAGACGAGGTTAAAATATCCGAAGAAGATGAAAAGAAAATTAAGGAGTTAGCTAAGGATCCATGGATAAGGGAGAAAATAATATCCTCAATAGCCCCATCTATATATGGTCATTGGGAAATAAAAGAATCAATAGCCCTTGCGTTATTTGGAGGTGTTAGTAAACTATTAAATGACGGAACTAGAATAAGAGGCGATATTCACGTTTTAATTATAGGAGATCCCGGTACAGCTAAGTCACAGATATTACAGTTTGCATCAAGGGTCGCACCCAGAGCAGTTTATACTACTGGCAAAGGTTCTACGGCAGCGGGATTAACGGCGACTGTAACCAGAGATAAAAATAGCGGGGATTTTTACTTAGAGGCAGGTGCTTTAGTCCTAGCGGATGGAGGAGTGGCCGTAATTGACGAGATAGACAAAATGAGAGATGATGACAGAGTAGCTATTCATGAGGCTATGGAACAGCAAACAGTCTCAATCGCTAAAGCTGGTATTGTAGCAAAGTTAAATGCGAGAGCTACGGTTATTGCTGCAGGTAACCCTAAATTAGGTAGATACATAAAGGAAAGAGGAATATCAGAGAACATTAATCTGCCTCCTACGATACTCTCAAGGTTCGACCTGATATTTATCTTGATTGATAACCCTGGGGAATCCGATGTATATCTAGCATCACATATTCTTAACGTTCATGGAAATAGAAACAATACACAAAGTGTAATAGATATAGACTTATTGAAGAAATATATAGCCTATGCTAGGAAGAACGTCTCACCAAAGCTAAGCGAAGAGGCGAAAAAATTATTGCAAGATTTCTTCGTAGAGATGAGACGTAAAAGTGTAGAAAGTGTAGATTCCCCAATTATGATTACACCCCGTCAGTTGGAAGCATTAATAAGAATATCCGAGGCTTATGCTAAAATGGCGTTGAAAAGTGAGGTAACTAAAGAAGACGCTGAGAGGGCTATTAATATTATGAGAATCTTCTTAGAAAACGTAGGATTAGATGTGGAGTCAGGTAAAATTGATATAGACACTATAATGACTGGTAAGCCTAAGAGTGCAAGAGAGAAAATGGCGAAAATCCTTGAAATAATTGATACGTTATCTATTAATGAGTGTGCTAAGGTTAAAGATATAATTAAAGAAGGTGAAAGCGTCGGTATAGATAAACAAAGCATAGAAAAACTAATTACGGATATGAGAAAGCAGGGCTTAATATATGAATCAAGACCTGAGTGCTACAGAAAAGTTTGATTCAAAAACAAGTTAGATTTTAGCTTCCTTTTGTGGAATTACTCATTTTATTAAGGATAGATATAGGAGTCCACATTATATGAGATGGGAGCTGTTTTATTAGATCGTATGCCTCTTCCCATCCAGTAAGATTTAATTTCTTTGCTAATTGTTCTAGTGTCATTTGTGTTCTAACATATTCATTAAGAATCTTAACAGCGTTTTCATCAATTATAATTTCCCTACCACTAGAGAGCGTAATTTTTATTGGTTCCATTGATAATCACATTTCACACTGTCAGATGTTAAATATAAATTTAATTGCATTGGAACCGTACGATACCCATACATAAACTGCTACGATAAGTAGTGACATTATTAAAAGGATTCCACCAAGTTCATAATTTCTGTTTTCTATGAAATAAACACCTGCAATAGCACCCATAATTATAATTGCTGCAAGAACAGCGATCCCACCAGCCTGAGGAGCTCCTCCATTAGAGTAGGTTATCGGAGAAATATAATATGGGAAAGCTATCGCTCCTAATATAGTAATTCCCATGAGGACAATCAATATTATTAATACATAAGCATTATTAAGTGTGGAATAAGTTTTTTCACTCCCTCTTTTTGGCATGATTAATAATTACCACGGGACACTTTTTATTTTTAATCGAAAAGCAACGTAGTTGGTAAATAAATGAAGAAATATTACTAATATTCCTATAAATAAAATTTGAACAATCTGGATCTTCACGTGCATTAAGACTAAGACTAAGGTCGAAGATACAAAGAAATCAAGTTGGTCTAGTAACGGAGCTCTCTGTCCTCTTTCCATTCCGAGTCTTCTCTTTATAAAAGCACCTATCATATCCCCTATCATTGCAGCTAAGCTTTCAAAAAATGCAATAAATATCCATTCATCTCCTAAAAATCTGGAGATAATTGCTCCAACAGTCGTACCAAAAGTGACTGCTAATAGTAAACCTTCAAAGGTTTTTCCATCTCCTAAAATTCTCCTACCGTCATTAAGTTTTTTCCTAAAGTCGATGGGTGTACCCTTTTTGACGAAGGGTGCACTACCGTTTGCAGCTAATGCGGGTAAATAATATACAATTCCTACTAGTAATGCGGCTATAAGCACCCTACAACACCAGAGTCCAATATCCTAAATTTACAAACCCTCAAGTTACCAATGATTTCACCTTTTGTTATCCTCAGTACTTCGTCAGAAAACCTCCTCATAAATAACTCACCTGCTACCCTGTTATTTCCTGAAATATCCCATAATAATAACACTTTATTATTGTTATTAATCCCATTTTTACTAAACCCTTGACATAAAATTAGTGCTAATTCTAAATCCTTTTTTCTCCTAGATAACTTATACAAATAGTTTACGGGATCAATAACAATTAATTGTAAACCCAGCTGAGAAGCTTTTAATATTGCTGAGATCATTTCAGGCAGGGTAGGGGCTTGAGTGAAATAAACATCAGGTCTTCCCTTTAATTTTTCCACTCTTGCTTTGTAGCTTGAGTCCTTAGTTGAAATATAAAGGCTATTTCCTGATTCTAAGGCTACATGTACTCCTATAATAGTCTTACCAGTACCAGCCTCTCCGTATATTGAAACAATATTTCCCTTCTGGAAAATATAATCGCTAATCTTCAAATCTTTAAATTCCTCTGAATTAATTAAGTAATTGTGGTAAAAAAGGTTGCAATAAAGGTATCTGATGCTAAGAAATATCGAGATTTAGTTAGAGTATTTAAAGAGAGGGGAATAAAAATCTCAGATGACGGAGAAATAATAATTAAGGATGAAGATATTAATTTCGTACCATTGAACGTATTATTAGGTCGAATTTTATGTGAAATAAAGGGTAAGCAATATTTTAATGAACTACTTATTGGAATAGACACTAACAAGGATAAATTGTCTATTGCAGTGATAGGGGACGGTGAACTAATAGAAAGTAGAAACGCTAATGTAATAGATGTAAACGAACAATTATCGGAAATTATACAAACTTATCCTCATAAGTCTCTTAAGATCGGAATAGGCGGAGGTAACAAAATAGGTGAATTAGTCTACAGAATCGTAAAGATGAACTTTGAACAAGCTAAGATGGTTAATGAGTCTAAAAGTAGTTCCTCTGGAAATCCGTTCGTCAAAATAAAAGACAGAGATGTTAGGGCGGCTTATATCATAGCACTTAGGTCAGCTTTATGAAAATAATAACGGATTATGATGTTGTGATACAAGGTCCTTGTGATCTCTACGTGAAAGACGGTAAAGTAGTGATATCAGGGATAGAGTTAGGGGCAGGAGATAAGCTAGATATAAACTCGGATAATTACTTTACTGTGACATCTTTAACTAACTCAGAGATAGAAAGTAACTGTAAGATTATTCAGTCATATAAAACATTAGGATGGTATAATATTGCAAAGGAAATATCTGGAGGAAAAATAATAGTGTTAGGTGATGAAAATTCTGGAAAAACTTACTTTTCTAATTTTCTAGCAAACTTATATGGAAGTTCTATAATAGATTCCGATGTCGGACAATCGTCAATATTTTTGCCAGCTTTCATTGCATATTCTAAGGATGTTTCGAAAAAGTTACTTCTTTCACAACGTAGAATAGATGGTATTGAATTTTTAGGAAGTATAACACCATCAACAAATCCGAGATTACATATATTTCTAGTACTACTTACACTTAAGGAAATCAATTCAGACAACGTAGTCATAGATAGCGATGGATGGGTTAGGGGGTTTCACGCTTATAGGCATAAGCTTGAACTAATTTATACAATAGATCCAGATTACATTCTCACGTTCGATCAAAGGATAATTAAAGATATGCCCAGAGACTTACTAAGAAAGGTCAAGTTATTAAAGCCTTTTCCGCTTAACGTAGATCGGAGCAGAAATAAGAGAAGAGAATATAGATCAAGGAAATACAGAGATTATTTCAGTAACGCTAAAGTAAATGTGATCGATATGAGAACAGTTGTCGGAACACCTATTTCTAAGAACCTAATAAGGGCATGGAACCAGTATGTACAATTAATAGATGAAAAACCTTGTGAAGGGCTATACGTTGACAGAGCCGAACTCTTCGGACTTTATTTGGGCTTAACGTATAAAGGGAAAACAATAGGAGCTGGTTTAATCAAAGATATAAAAGAGGATTTAGGTATTGTCGAAATTCTTACACCAGTGGAAAATTTCGATGGGGTGATATTGGGGGAATTTAGGTTAAACGAAAACTTCACCGAGAGTAGAGTAAGGGTGAGAAAATGCTTAGAATAATCTCGTTCGAAGGGATAGATGGCTCAGGTAAGACAACAGTAGCAAATATGGTTTATCAGAGGTTGAAAAACCGGTTTAGTAGTAAGAATATAGTTCTCACGAGGGAACCTTTTACTAATGAGATCACAAGTCTTATAGAGAAGAGTGGTTGGAAAGATCCAATCGCATTGACGTTACTGTTCGCTGCGGATAGGGCATATCATTTAAGAGAGTTAATAAATCAGAATCCTGACGTTATTCTTATGGACAGATATATTTACTCCTCTATTGCATATCAGTCAGCCCTAGGTATAGAGGAGAACTGGATAGAAACTGTAAATTCAAAGTTTCCAAAACCAGTTCTCACTATCCTTTTGGATATCTCTCCTAACAAAGCGTTGCAAAGAATTCAGAAAAACGATAAGTTCAATTTTAAGGAAAAAATAGAAAGCCTTACAATAGTAAGGGAGAAGTATCTTGAGCTAGCTAGAAGAGAGAAAAACATAGTAATGGTTAACGCGGAGAAGTCGTTAAATGACGTAGTCGAAGAAGTATATTCAATCATTTATTCTTATTTATTAACCCTTTAATTCTATTTATTCTTTCAATAGCTTCTAAATATCTTATCACTTGATTTATAGCATCAATATCAAGAGGATCTTTGTTAAGCCGTTGGTCTAGGAATTCTATTCCCTTATACAGAGTGTTTTCCAGTTTATCTAACGTTATTGCACCAGTAATTTTCTTTTCTTCTTCCTCGTTCTCTACTACATAAACCTTTCCATGAGTTGGACATACAATATCTCCGTTCTTAAGCCTAAATAAAGGCATATGGCATAAAGGACATGCCATATCTAACATTGTGGCTCCTTGTCTCAGGAGGTCAGCAGCTTTCTTTACTGAATCTGTGGTTGTCATACTAACCAATAATATAAAATGGGTAATAAACTAAAAAACCATAAGTACTAATAATTGAATCGGTGAGATTTCAATGGCATCACTTTACGACAACGAGGCTAAGATAAAACAAGCAATAGTTATGCTTCAAAAAATTGTGAATGATACTGGAGTACCAAGGAATATTAGGCGAGCAGCAACTGACGCGATAAGGAACTTACAAGATCAGACGTTGAGCCCCGCTGTTAGGGCAGCTAATGCAATAGGAATTTTGGAGGAAATAAGTCAGGATCCTAATATGCCTACTCATACTCGCATCTCTATCTGGAACATTGTGTCCATGTTGGAGACAGTTAAAGACTAATTTTTTCGCATAAAGTTTTTTACCTGAATACTCGATTTCATTAAGTGCGGGGGTGCCCGAGCAAGGTCAAAGGGGTCGGGCTTAGGACCCCAAAGGTAAGTACCCCGATGGCGTAGGCCTGCGTGGGTTCAAGTCCCACCCCCCGCATAACTTATTTTATTATCTCAGATATTATCGAAATAATTTTGGTTCTAAAATTGGAAGAGGAAAAAGACATTGATTTTTCTATGAGTTCTTTTCTAAGATTATTCCATCCTTTGACGTACTTTTTGACCTTTTCTGCAGCCTCTTCTAATGAACTATAGCTCAAGTCTTTAGGTAAAATTTCCGAAGCTCCACTTTCAGAAGGAACTATCGGGATCGTCCCTGAAGCCATTGCCTCAACAATCGGTATACCAAAGTGCTCTCCTACAGTAGGATGGAAATACACAGACACCCTTCGCATTAGTGACACCAGTTCTCTTCTAGGAAGGTCAGTAAAGAATTCTACCTCAAGGCCCTTAGAAATCTCCCTTAATTTTCCTAAGTAATTTTTATCGCTTAAAGAACCAACTATATACGTTTTTAATTTAGTTAATCTAGCTATATTTATAGTATTTTCTAACATTTTACCTCTCTCTATCCTAGCTACAGTTATTATAGCTTCTTCCTTATTGGAATCAAGTTTGTTTGTGATGAACTCCTCAACATCTACGGGAGGGTAAATTACAGTCCTTACATTTAATCCTAAGCTCTCGATTTTTCTCGCAGAATAGTGAGAGTTAGATATTATAATAGCGTTCTTATCCAAGTGAGCTTTCACATATTTTTCAAATGGGTAAAGGTATAATCGCCAAAATATAGAAGATGAATACTTGCCGGGTGTGGTGAACGCTGGTGCCGCAGAATAAGCTAAGTGAGGTGCTATGTCTGATAACTTTAACAGCGTACCGCTGAGGTTAACGAAGATCGAAGGAGTTAGGCTTCTAGCTTTCCATAGGGTTAGAAGACGTTGATATTTGTCAAGTTTCGTGATCCTAAAAGGAACAACATATTTCACCTCGAAAGGTATATATATCTTAGGTTTAGAGAAAGTTACCAACTGTATTTTACCCAAATTGGAGTCTTGTAGAGCCCTGATCACTTCATGATATACTTTTCCCTCTCCCGAGAATTTTTCATTGGAGTAACCGTGAGCTATTACGGCTATACTTTTAATCCCACTCAATTTAGTCTAAACTCGTGGTTGAAATAATTATACCTGTTGGTCCGGGAGACAGAGCTGATTGGCTGGACTCTGTTCTAAAAAAAGTTTCCGCATTGGCTAATAGTCTGAATTACAAGATCATAGTTTACGATAACTCCGAAAGAGAGGATCTAGCTAAAGTTATTTCTCAATATAGTGTTAACCATGTAACTGCAAAGAGATTCAAAAAAGTAAACATGGCTAAATTAAGAAACGAAATGCTTAAGTTAGCCAATGAAAGCTACGTTGTAATGTTGGATAGTGATGTGATACCATCTGAAAAAGCTCTTCCGAGAATGATTGAAAACCTTAAGAACGGGGTCACGTTTACTTGGATGCACTATGCTTATGATGAAAAAGAAATAGAAGTTGATTCAGATTCTCTTGAAGAAAACCCGAATCTAGGATGTTCAGCACTTAATTTAGATGTAATTAAAAGAGTAGGTTACTTTGACGAGAGATATGAGAGAGATGAAGATGTCTGGCTATATGCTAAGCTTAAAAAAGAAGGATATATTGTTAAACCAACTAAAGGTAGGTGCTTGCACCTTAATAAGGTTCATGCCAGAGAGAATTTAATGTCCTCACTAAAGGAAGCAAGAAGAAATTTGTGGAGATCAAAATATGATATGATGCTAGTACTTGACGGTTTAACACAATTTCAAATGTTAACTGGTTATACATATTACGGAAGCTATTATGTAATTCCAATAATTTCATTATTTACATCTCCTTTAATCTTATTTCTATATTTGCCTGTAATAGCATTTGGACTGAAATATTACAAATCGCCTAAAAAGTATTTTCTTAATTTAATTCCAGGTTTGAGTTTAGTGCTCGGGTTACCCTACGGTCTGGCTTATGCAGTTGTTAATAAAAGTTTAAAGAAGAAGTATAACGGATATAAATAAGATTAAACTTATAATAAGATGGGAAGGTGGAGTAGGATAGGTAACATAACTAAAGAAAAATTATTACAAAGAGGACTAACCATAGTAGAGGAGGCAAATAAACGAGAAATTCTATTGAGATTAATAGGAGGAGCTGCTGTAGCTATACTCGCACCAAAAGGAGCTGAAAAATTCCCTAGAAATTATAAAGATATTGATTTTTTCGGTCTCTCAAAACAGAGCAAGAAAATAACGGAATTACTTGAGAATTTTGGAATGGAAAGTAACAAAAGATTTAATGCATTACACGGAGATAGGAGACTAATCTTTTATGATCCCGAGCTTAATTCTAATGTTGATGTATTTCTAGATGAATTTGAGATGTGTCATAAAATGTCATTTAAGGACAGACTTGGTATTATGAAGATTACGATTCCGCCCTCAGACTTACTATTAACTAAGCTACAAATAGTTAAAATGACAGAAAACGACGTCAAGGATATTTTCGCTTTGCTTTATGACCTACAGCTTGGAGATAAGGATAATGAAAAGACAATAGATGTTAAATATATTAGTAAAGTTTTATCTGATGATTGGGGATTTTATACTACTGTTACAGATAACATAGATAAACTACTCAGGGAATTTAATCCTCCAAAATGCATCGCTGATAAACTTGTTAAACTTAGGAAAGTAATTGATGAAGAGCCTAAGTCCGTTAAATGGAAAATGAGAGCTAAGATAGGAAGGAGAGTTAAATGGTATGAGGAACCAGAGGAGGTAGGAACGTTTAAACCCAGCTAAAAAATCAAAGATCTGAGATACATAAAAATACCTATTATCGTAAACTTTTAATTGTATATCAGTTAATAATGTAAGTGCGGGGGTGCCCGAGCAAGGTCAAAGGGGGCGGACTGAGACTCATTCAGAGCAGTATGCTCCGCTGGCGTAGGCCTGCGTGGGTTCAAGTCCCACCCCCCGCATAACCTTCAATAAAAAGAGAACATGAAGATAAAGCGTGCTTAGAGAGTGAAAATAATGCGTTAAATCAAGGTCCTTACTCAAAACCATTGATCGAGTCCTTTTTGCCTCTCAGCACCTTTAGCCTCTCTTTTTGCCCTCTTCAATCTTTCTATAGCGTTCTTTACTCTTTCTTCACTGAAGTCGTGCTGCTTAATAAGAAGTTCCTCGATCCCTTTCTCGTCACAATCTTTCAATTCCAGGTCTGTATTCGGCTTTTCTATTTTTGGATTTAAAAATAGAGATCTAATTTCCTCAACATTAAATGTGATTTTTTGCTTAGGTATTTCACCTTTTTCTATAGCATTTTCTATCTTACCATACTTTTTAATTATTCTATATGCTGTCTTTATACCTATGCCCTTAACTCCATCAGGATCGTAATCTGTACCTATCAGTATGGCAACGTCAATTAACTGCTCTCTGGTTATTCCTAACTTCTTAAGTAGATCTGAAAGCTCAATGAGTTCTGGCCTAATTTCTACGTACACGTCTTTTTTAGGTAATTTTCTTTTCCCGGTTATAGTTAGGTTTCTAACCAAACGTGTAGCTCCGAAAAGCAGAGAATCATAATCTTGGCTCCCAGTCGCCCATGTGAGACCCAAAGAATTAACATAAGCAGCTTCAGCCTCGCCTTCACTCGGAGCTTGTATTGTCGGAATACCCATCAGTTCTAAGAGTTTCTTACTCTCTCCGGCCATTTCGTTAGTCAACCTTATAGACATCTGAGAATACTTCTTTAACTCTTTTGCTTCACTGCTTCCTTCTTTCTTTAACTGGTCTAGTTTCTTCTCAGCCTCTTCTTTTATTTTTCTCCTCCTCTCCAGTTCTTCGCTTTTTTGCTCAGGAGGCTTTCCATCAAAGACGTAAACTGGAATGACTCCCTCTTCTAAGATACTTATAGTTCTATAAAAAATTCCATTTAAGTGACTTGTGACTCTACCTTGTGAGTCCATTAAAGGTGTTCCATCTGGTTGTCTAATAGCTGCGAGGAATTGGTAAAGAGCATTATACGCGTCAATACTTATTTTTTTCCCCTTCAACTCTCCAAAACTGAGCTCTCTCTTTATATCCTCTACTAACTCGGATAAGTCTACACCTATTCTTTATCACCTATATAAGTGATCATTCTGACATTCTCTTTTATTAGTGTTACCGTAATATATCCTCTCATCTCAAGCTTCATGAGGGCTTTAAGAAAATCAGAAAAAGGTACTTCATAGTTTGTTGCCTTTTTTACTTCTTCGTATAAGTCTTCATCTGTAACTGGTCCATTATGTTTTCTTAATCTTTCAAGAACTACATAATGTAAAGGAATTTCCCTCCACATATATTTCACGTGAAAGTACTTGGCTTTACATTAGCTCTGGGTAATTGCTGTCTGGCTTTATCTACCCAGTTCTGATAGAATTGCACCATATCTTGTGTCACTGATGGTCTCACTTTTCTGAGTGCAAAGTCGAAATGCTTCCTTTCTACTAAAGCTCCTTTTCCACTCATACATTCTTTTATAATCTTTTCTCTGCACTCACTATCTCCTCTCTTACAGTTATCATCAGCTTTTTTCATACAATCAGACATTTGTTCCCTGATAGCTCTTAAAGTAGCTTCTCTCACTAATGCTGA